>OGNH01000002.1_pt1 | contig 251068 bp, 328 predicted proteins | sample 1573451 | NCBI WGS metagenome assembly OGNH01 (sample SAMEA2581986, study PRJEB24529) | metagenome | biome: Human gut stool | place: China | collected 2011 | reverse complement strand
GGTAGTAGTTCATCATAGAGAACATACCCTTCTTCATCTCTCCACCATACCATGTATTAATGATTACCTGCTCATGGCTTGTAATGTTGAATGCAACACATGTCTCTGAGTTAAGACCTAATTCTGCATAGTTCTCAACCTTAGCCTTAGAAGCATTATATACAACGAAATCTGGCTCGAAGTTCTCAAGTTCTTCTGCTGTTGGCTTAATGAACATATTAGTTACAAAATGTGCCTGCCAAGCAACTTCAACGATGAAACGAACTGCCATTCTTGTGTCCTTGTTAGCTCCACAAAATGCATCAACTACGAAAAGTTTCTTATTAGAAAGCTCTGCCTTAGCGATGTCCTTAACCTTAGCCCATACATCTTCTGACATTGGGTGGTTATCGTTCTTATACTCATCTGATGTCCACCATACAGTGTCCTTAGAGTTCTCATCAACAACAATGTACTTGTCTTTAGGAGAACGACCTGTATAGATACCTGTCATAACATCAACAGCTCCAAGTTCGCTTTCCTTACCAACTTCATAACCTTCGTTAGTAGACTTAGTCTCTTCCTCGAATAATAATTCATAAGAAGGATTGTAGACGATCTCTGTAGCACCTGTGATGCCATACTTGCTTAAATCGATTTTTGCCATCTTACATAAACCTCTTTTCTTATAATTTCTTGTAAATTATTACAAAATTCTTTTTAATTCTATACCATGCCCTAATTAAAATCAATAAAAAATTGTTAAATTTTTCTCGAAATCGTGTATATATTAATTTTATTAATCAGTTATTCTTTAGGAACCGTCTTTTCATACTTGATATCTTCAATTGTTTCACTTGAAAGCCTGATAGCCTCAAGTACCACATTTTCTGCAACTCCCATGTTCTTTGCTACTTCTTCCACCGTAGGTTTTCTTCCTAATTCTTCTTTAAGTCTTATTCCCCAGTCATTTACAAGATTGACTTTATTGAGAATTTTTCCCGAAACCATATTAACATCCGTCTGTTCATCTATAAGCATATTAAGACTGCCTTCAATAAGCTCCTTAACTGCTTCGTCAATTCCTTTAAGCACATTAAGAAGGTCTTCCTGTCCACCTTCTTTAATCTTATCTTTCCACTCATAATTATTAAGCCATTCCTGCTGTCCTATATATGCTGTCATAGCCAGATTGGCCTCCTGTACAAGGTCACATGCAAGAACTCCCTTTCCTCTGAATGGTTCTATCCATGACGCAATCTTTTCAAGATAACTTTCTGTAAGCAGTTTTAGTGATTCTTTATCATTATCCTCAACTATGTTCATAAGAAGATATGATCTTGTAACATCTGTCATAGGCTGTATTCCTGATATATCCTGAAGATATATTTTCAGATACTTCTCATCCTCTTCATAATCAAGATGACTTACAATATCATCCGCAACCTTCTTATCTTCCTGTTCTTCCTTTGAAATATGTTGTCCTGACTCATCAATATTATCATCTGAGGCACTTTCCATCAGCTTCAGGAATTCATTATCTACGCTGTCTTCACCCTGTATCTTAATTCCATTAGCCATCAGATATCCTGAAATCATCTGGAATTTGGCATCATCTAATGCCATATCTTTAAAAAAGCTGTGTACATCCTCTCTTGTAACAATATTGCCATTAACCTTGGCATATTCTTTAATGCTTCCAACAGCCTCCATAAATGCTGCCTGGGAATCTTTATTTTCAGCCATATTATCTAACCTCTTTCAACTTAATTCGTTCTGTATAATATAACACATAAGTACGCATTTGGTAAATGTATTATTTCAGTATACACATTTGACAAAAGCAGACCCACAGCTTATAGTTTATATAGAATATAAGAAAAGAGGAGATTTCATAATGAGAATCGCATTAATTAATGAAAACAGCCAGGCTGCAAAGAACGAGATGATTTATGCATCACTTAAGAAGGTTGCAGAAAGCAAGGGACATACAGTTGATAATTATGGTATGTACTCAGCTGATGATAAAGTACAGCTTACATACGTACAGAACGGTATCCTTGCTGCTATTCTTTTAAACAGCGGTGCTGCTGACTTTGTGGTAACAGGCTGCGGTACTGGTGAAGGTGCTATGTTAGCACTTAACTCTTTCCCTGGAGTTCTCTGTGGACATGTTGTTGATCCTTCAGACGCTTATATGTTCATGCAGATTAACGACGGTAACGCTATTGCTCTTCCATTTGCAAAGGGCTTCGGATGGGGTGCAGAGCTTAACCTCACATACATCTTTGAAAAGCTTTTCGAGGGTGAACCAGGTGGCGGATATCCTAAAGAAAGAGTTGTTCCTGAACAGAGAAACAAGAAGATTCTTGATGGCGTAAGAGCTGTTACTCTTAAGCAGGATCTCGTAGAAGTTCTTAAGGAGCTTGATCAGGATCTCGTTAAGGGTGCTGTTGCAGGTGAGAAATTTGAAGAGCTTTTCTTTGCTAACTGCAAGGATGAGAAGATTGCTGAATATGTTAAGACTCTCAGATAATTAATTCTGCATTGTACTTAAAAAGGTGTCTCCGTTAATCCGGAGACACCTTTTTCTTTTACTTATTATGCTGCTTTCTGTATAAGACCAGCTTTGGTTATTGCATATCTTACTGTCTTTCCAAGAAGTGTTGCAATAACTATCTTAACAATATCAAATCCGATAAATGGATATACACATACTGTAAGTGCATATGTGACTGAACATTTCATAAGGTATACAAACCATACCGTACCAAATGCATATGCAACAGCAGTTCCAACTACCCAGCCTAACATTGTAAGAAAAATATTTCTGTGTGAAAGCTCAATCACAGCTCCTCCAATAAGTGCCATGAATATGAAACCTATAAGATATCCTCCTGTTGGTCCAAGAAGTTTTCCTAATCCACCAGCAAATCCTGAAAATACAGGAAGTCCTACAGCACCAAGCAGCAGATATATTCCATAACTTCCTGTTCCTGCCCATATGCCCAGTACAAATACTGTGAAATAAATCACAAGATTAGTAAGAGATATTGGAATCTGACCAATTGGAACTGAAAGTGGTCCTAGAATACATGTAACTGCTGCCATCATAGCCATGAATGTCAGCTGATAAATAGTAACTTTTTTGCTTTTCATAATTAAAGTCCTCTTTTCAAATGTAGTAATACAACATTTGTTATTGTACACACTTGAAAAGTAATTGTCAACCTGTTATTAATTTAGGTTGACATTAGGTTAACATTACATTTTACAATGCTATTGTAATATATACTGTATCATTCCCGGTCCCAGTTCTGGTGTCGGTCTTGCGATAAATCCATGCTTTTCATAGAATATCTCTCTGCCCTTGGCACACATCAGACAAAGCATCATTCTTGTGCCTTCCTGAGTAATTCCTTTGACATAAGCTATTATATGTTCTATAAGCATGCTTCCTATGTGCTTACTCTGATATTCCGGTATTATTATTAAATCCTGTATATAGCTTATTACAGCCATATCTCCAACCACTCTTCCCATTCCTATAGGCTTGTCATCATCATATACTGTAAATACTTTCACGCTGTTATTCAATGCTCTCTGAGCCTGATTTTCATCTAACTTAATCCAGCCGACTTGTTTTCTTAATGAAAGATATATATTAACATCTCTCATATCTTCTACTATTCTTATCATAATCTCTATTTCCTACAATTTTTTTAACGAATGGAATTATACTCGCTTTATTTATTAATGTCCAGTGTGCTATAATAGCAAAAAATAGGAGGTATGTATTTTTATGATTACGGTAGCTAAAGACAATTCTGGTGACTTTGATTCCATACAGAAAGCAGTTGATTCTGTTTCTGATAATAACAACGAAACTATATTTATCAAAAAAGGAATATATAAAGAACGTATTGAAATCCGGAAAAATAATATTACCTTAATTGGTGAAGATACAGATGAAACTATTATTACTGAGGGTTTCTATGCAAGAATGATTATGCCTGACGGCTCTAAGCGCGGAACTTTCCGTTCCTATACATTTCTTGTATATGCCAATAATTTCTCTGCAAGCAATATAACATTCGAAAACAGCGCCGGATTTGGTGATAATGTCGGTCAGGCAATAGCTGTATACGCTGAAGGTGACAACATCACATTTAAGCACTGTAAAATTCTCGGTCATCAGGACACTTTATTTACCGGTCCGCTGCCTCTTAAAGAAAAACAACCAGGTGGTTTTACAGGTCCAACAATAGACGGTGAAAGAAAGCTCGTTCACCAGTTATATGAAGACTGTTTTATATGTGGTGAAATTGATTTTATTTTCGGAAGTGCCACAGCTTATTTTAAAAACTGCACACTTTTTGCATTAAACCGGAATGAACCCATCAACTCTTATTATACTGCACCTTCAACATATGAAGGTCAGGCTTTCGGTTATGTATTTGATAATTGCACATTTACAGGAAACTGTCCGCCTAAAAGCGTTGCTTTAAGCAGACCTTGGAGAATTCATGCCAAGGTTGTTCTTCTTAACTGTGATTATTCCGATCAGATTATTGATGAGGGCTTCACTGACTGGAATAAGCCTGAATCACATGAAACTGTATATTATGCTGAATATAATGGACATGGCGATGGATATAAGCCTGAAAAAAGAGCAGCCTATGTTCATCAGTTAGATGAAGCACAAGCTGCCTTTTACAACATTGAAAATGTTATGCATTCTTAATTGATTGTTAATGAACCAAGCGATGTTCCTGATGATGTTGCCGACATAACCAAACCGGCTAATGAATTGGCATCGCTTTCTTTTACCTGAAATAATACAACTACTTCTTTACTCTCTCCTGCCGCCAGTGAAACATTCTTAAGTGTTGTAATATCATTCTTAAGCATTGAAGCATAATTGCTTACAGCTGTTGAGCCGGCTGTGAGCTTTAATACAACACCACCTGATGATGTAAGATTAACTGTTGAACCACTTGTATTAGTAAGTGTCATCTCAACAGCAACAACCTTACAGCCTGTCTGTGACGGCACTGAAACCACATAATTATCTGCCGGATACTGATTTCCCACAGTATAATCCTTATATGTAAGTGTCACACCATTAAATCCAAGTGCAGTTGGCAGCCCTGTTAATAAATCTGCTGATGCGTTCGCTGAATTACCTGACGCCTTAGTAGTCTGTATTGTATTATTATGTCCTATAGTTGCAGACTGTGTCTGTGACGGTTTCTGTATACCAGACGAACTTGTTGTACCTCCACCATTCTGTGCTGAATTAAGCTTCTGATATTTCCATTCATTATCATATGAATACTTAAGAAGCGTTCCTGCTATATACTCAGCAACCAGATCATTATCTTCATTGGTTAATGTTACATCATCTTTGCCACAACCTGTGAGTGCAGATATACACAAAAGCACAAGCAGACCTGTTATAACTTTTTTCATATATATTTCCTCAATTTTCCTTTATAATTATTATCACCGTTCATGATGAATATACAAATTATTCTCATACACTGATAACAATTATATCATATTATGATTTACAATCAAGATTAAACCAGAATTCTACACCATCAGATACATTTCTGACACCATATTCCTGCCCCATTGAATCCATAATAGCCTTTACAATAGACAGTCCTATTCCATTACCTCCATATTCTCTTGTTCTCGCTTTATCAGTCTTGTAGAACTTCTCCCATATTCTTTCAAGATCTTCATCAGCAATATTCTTTCCACTATTATATACAGTAACGGTAATAGTTCCTCCATTCTCTGATTTTTCAGTTCTCACCTCAATTGCACGCTTTCCATCACAGTGATTAAGTGCATTAGATATATAATTAGTAAGCACTTCCTCTGTCTTGTATTCATCAGCCCACACAAAATTATGCTCATTACGGTTATCAAATACTATACTCATATTCTTTTGTCCCGCTCTTATTGCATTGGCATCTGCTACAGAAGCAATAAGCTCATTAATATCAAATCTCTCCATCTCAGGCTCATCATTTCCGAATTCAATCTGATTAAGTGTAAGAAGTCTCTTAACCATTGTATTCATCTTGTTTGCCTCGTCCATAATAACATCACAGTAAAATTCCATGCTTTCAGGATCATCTGTTATGCCTTCCTTAAGTCCCTCTGCATATCCTTGTATAAGTGCAATAGGAGTCTTTAACTCATGAGATACATTTGAAAGAAAATCTGTTCTCATTATCTCAAGCTTTTCTTTTTTATCAATATCTTTCTTAAGTTCAAGGTTAGCCTTCTTAAGCTCAGCAATATTCTGTTCAAGCTTCTCAGACATATTGTTCATGCTCTTTCCAAGCAGACCAATCTCTCCCTTATCACTTCCCTCATATCTTGCATTGAAATCCATCTCTGACATCTTCTCAGCAATATTAGAAAGCTGCTTAATCGGTCTGGTAATATATGTTGATACTACAAATGCTGCAATTATACCAACAGCAAGAATTGCTCCTCCAACATACTTAATAAGAGTTGTCGATATATTTACATTATCTTTTATTCCCTGGATAGGAGTTCTTAATATAATTGAATATCCATTGTCAAGTGTACCCCATATTTCAAGATAATAGTCGCCAAGTCTTTCGTCATACACCTTCTGTAACGTGTAATTATCATTGGAGCTTATGATTGTTCTGTTCTCAACAAGTGATGTACCTGACATATCAATAATGTCTTCCAGACGCTTTCTATGTTCCTTCTTATCATCCTTATCTGCAGGGATATCTGAATCATCTTCCTGTTCCTTAGGTTCCGGTGCTTTATCAGGCGAACCATTATTCTTAAAAATATCTCCATTAAATATACTCATGCGAAGACGTTCCATCATTGAATCATCTCCCTGAGTACTTACATATATGGTACACCAGCTACTGTCAACTACAAGCACAGATATTCCCTTTGCTGTAGATATATTCTCCATATCAGCACACATAGTATCTTTATCTATCTGTAAATCAGTATATTTCTGCATGATTTCATTGACATTCTCATAAGAATTAATCATGCTCTTCTGCTTACGGTTCATATACACTTTCTCTGAAAAAATGCTGTTAAACCCAATAAGCATTGCCACAAGACATGTAACAGTAACTACCAGAAGAAGTGTAATCTTAAACTTGATTGAATGTATCTTCATCTTTAATTGCCTTCCTTATTCGCAGAATCAGTCAACAATGAACTTGTAGCCCATACCCCAGATTGTCTTGATGTAATCGCCCTTCTCCCCCATCTTCTTTCTTAATTTCTTAACATGGGTATCTATAGTTCTTGCATCACCATAGTAATCATAATTCCATACATTGTTAAGAATCTTCTCTCTTGACAACGCAAGCCCTTTATTCTCAACAAAATAAGTAAGCAGTTCAAACTCCTTATAGCTTAACTCTATCTCTTCACCATCAATCTTAACGATATGTGCCGCTTTATCTATAGTAATTCCGCCAATCTCAATTATCTCGTTGCTGTCAACACCATATGCTCGTCTTATAATTGCATCAACTCTGGCTGTAAGTATCTTAGGTGAAAATGGCTTGGCTATATATTCGTCAGCTCCACATTCAAAACCTTGTAGTTCATCCATCTCCTCACCCTTTGCTGTAAGCATTATAATAGGAACTTTAGAATCCTTTCTTATCTGCCTGCACACTTCCCAGCCATCCATTCTTGGCATCATAACATCAAGAATTATAAGTGCAATATCTTTGTTCTCCATAAATGTATCTACAGCTTCTACACCATCAGCCGCCTCTATAACAGCATAGCCTTTTCTTGTCAGAAAATCACTTACAAGCTTTCTCATTCTGCTTTCATCATCTACTACTAAAATCTTCATCTTATCCATATGTAGTCCTCACTTTCACGATGAATTAATTATCTATATACTATCTGATAAATATGTTTAAAATGTGTACTCTGTTCATATATTTATATTATGACTACTTTGTTGACTGCTGTGATGATGATTTTAAAGACTGCTTTGATTCAAGCTCCGCTTCCCTTGAATTAAGCTCTTTCTCTTTTTCCTTTAACTTGGCTTCCTTAGATTCAAGCTCTGTCTGCCATGAAGAATACTTATTCTGTACATTCACTTCATAATTAATGACATTAGAATTAGAACCTGTCTTAAGGATAAAAAACATTGCAATTAACGCAATAACAAGAAACACATTTACAATCATAATTCTCATATAATTATTCTTGTACTTTGCCACCTGAATTGAGAGAGTATGCAGCTCACTTCTATGCTCATTTCTTTCACGTCTTCTGTCAATTGCAATCTGTGTTTCACTCTTTACCGGAATCGGCTTAATCTTATCATCTGGAATATCTGGTGAATTATACAGAAACTGCTGTAAATTCTTGAGATAATTAAGCCCAATGGATGTATAAAATAACTGTCTGTCAATTATCTTATTATACAACACATACACCTGTTTCGGATCTTTACTGTCCGTCTTTCCAGACAGATACTTAATAGCATTCATCTCATCTTTTGCTTCCTGCGCTTCCTGCTTCGTCTTAAAAGTATATCCACCGACAACAAAGCCTTTTTCCTTATTATTAACATTTTTATTATCGCTCATAAGTTTCACTTCTCCAGTCCAAACATTTCACGGCATATCTTTTTGCCACTCTCAGTTTTAAAAATGTTATTACATACCTTTAAAGCAGCTTCCTTTGTAAGATTATCATCGCATATGTTAACCAAGAAATCTGCCTCAACAAGTATCTGATAATCTATCCCGTCTATTTTGTTATAAGTATGGTGATGTCCTATCAGATACTGCACTCTTTCTGATACTTCACTGTCAAAGCCAAGCCTTTCAAGAAGTTCTGCGGCAATAGCCGGGCCTTCTTTTTCCTGCAGTTTTCCTCCGCACTCACCATATTTTTCTTCACATATATGAATCCCGATATCATGTGTAAGCGCCGCTGTTTCAATTATAAAAAGACATTGGTCATCAACATTTTCCATCTGTGCAATCAGTTTTGCATAGCTGTGAACCTTGCAAAAATGCTGTATTCTCTTAGCGTCTCCCTTATATAATTCAATCATTGCCATATGAAGTCTGTTAATCATAGTGTCTCCTTTTAATAACCAAGTGTATCATTTACAAGTATTACATGTATTCTTCCGACATGGCGTGAATATCTTGTAATCAGGAACTGACAGCATAATGTGTCTGGTGATTTGCAGTCAAAGCATTTTCCAGTTGTCTTGCAGGGTGTCTTGACATCAAAATTCTGTGCATTAGTTGGTGCAGCTATATTTCTTGCACGCTTCATTGCCGAATCGAGGTCTGAACAGACTTTATTCATTCCAACTATGAAGATTACCTTCTTTGGTCCCTGCGCTATGCATGAAACACGGTTAGAATTGCCATCAATATTGACAAGTATTCCATCACTTGTCATCGCATTTGCACTTGATAAGAACACATCAGCGTCATATGAAGCCAGAAGTCCCTCTCTTGGAGTCATCTTTGAACGGTCTATATAATTGTAATTGCCCTCCTTCAAAGCCTCCACAAGTCCAATCTCCTGTGCACTGTGACAGCCGCCCATAGCAATTGTGCTTTCCTCATCAATTAACTCCAGAGCCTGCTTTAAAGCTGCTTCTTTATCCTCTGCATAATATCCTGACATATTTCGCGACTGTAAGCCATTAATTACAGTCTGTGCCAGTACTTCGTTTCTTTTCTTTACATTATCGTCCATGCTTGTATCCTCCAGTTATATTGTAATCAACTTTATCAATGTGTCCATTATAGCATACATTTCTACTTGATACTCATAACAAACTTTTCAAGCTTCTCCTGATTATCCTTTGCAGCATTACTATTGCGGTCTGCTAACGCAACCTGACTTTTTATATTTTTAAGACTTTTTGACAACTGTGCAAGACATCTGTCATTGTCCCCGCCACCGCTGAATGTAAACACAGCGTCAATTTTATCTGCCACGCCGTAATTCTTTATAAATGTGTTGACCGGAGACGCAGGCATACCTGCCCATACTGGCATACCCAATATAATTTCGTCATAATAATCTATGTTATCCGGAACACCTTTTATCTTAGGTCTTCTTCCAAATGTTGACTGCATTCCTCCAACAAGCATCTGCCTCACTGTATTCTTGGGTAATGGCTTAACTAAATCTATCTCAAAGATTTTTGCTCCCAGCTTTCTTGCAATAACCTTTGCAGCTTCCTTTGTATTTCCTGATAATGAATAATAAACAACAGCTCTGTTCATAGCTGACTCCTCCTGAAATGTTGTATATTCCTATATTACGATATTATATATTTTACGCTTTTGTGTATTAAGTGGCAATCACTTATAATAAAATAAAAAAGATGCAACAATCTGTTTCAAATTGCTGCATCCCATGTTAATCATTTATTATTGATTACATATCTTATATTGTCATTGATTCAAAATACTTTAGCGTATTTTGCAATTTAATCAAAAATCAATTTGTGATATATCTATAGATTTACATTTAAAATATAACTACTTGCACATCTCAGCCACAACCGCATTGATAACCTTGCCATCAGCCTTGCCCTTAAGCTCTGACATGACAGCTTTCATTATCTGACCCTTGTTCTTAGTAGCTATGACGTCTGCAAACTTCTCATTAAGAATTGTTCTTACCTCATCCTCTGAAAGCATTTTAGGTGCAAACTCTGACATAACAGCCAGACGTGCATTATATTCTTCTAATAACTCAGTTCTGTCCGCTGGACAAGTATCTATCTGTTCCTTGATACTCTTAATCTCTTTTAATATAGCCTGGTCTACCATCTCATCAGGAATATCTTCACGACAGCCCGAATCAATAGCAAGCTTCTTAGCCGCAGATACAAGTACTGCTATAGAATCCTTTCTCGCCTTATCTCTTGCCTTCATGGCATCAATCATAGCTTTCTGTAATGTTGTAAAATCCATTTCTATAACCTCCCTTAAAATCACTACCATAAATTGTAAATCAATTTAACCTCAATTACAATATTTTTTGTTAAATCATGGCTGTACTCATGATATAGATTATTCATGAGTTACGTTTATATTGTACATTTTGACTGTTGAGCCTGCATTCTCACTATTATCTTCACAATCCTGAATATAATTTCCAGCTTTAAAATAATTATAAAAATCAATCCAACCTGTTGTTACCGGATTATAACTATATTCATATTTTTGTGATATTCCATTACTACTAATTGAAACATAACCTGTACCATCAATTATCTGTATAGATATTGTGAATTTCTGGTTCAGCTCTACTTCGTCAAAATAATATATTTTCTGGTCTTCATATGATTGAGGATGTGCTTTATAAGTAATAGCAAGCCGTTTTTTGTTTCCCTCATATATTACCTTCAAAGGAACTGGTCCATTATCACCATTTGGATATATCCCATGCACCTGACATACCATCACTCTGCCATTTGCTGGAATTTTTGTCACTGCCTCTTCAACATCAAGACAATGTCTGCCATTCCAGTCCCAGTTCACTGTTTTATCGTCTCCCATCATTTCCCGCAATTCAGAACGTGCATATTTTGTGTTAACAGTTTTGGGGGCACTGACTGGTGTATTAAATACAAATGCACTATCTGAATCGTCATAATAAAAATATTCACTTGAATAATTGTCAAACGAAATACCTGTTCCTTTTCCTACTTCTTTAATTTTCGTATCGCTGCCATCCTGTAATTCTGGAATCTGTAATTTCCAATGAGCATTCAGCTTTTCAATAAATATTGATTTATAATTAATTGAATTATCCTCTTCTGCCTCAGATACAGGCCACACACAACCTGTAAATACTATGCCCGCAATTATTCCACTTATAATGAGCATAGTCCACTTGTACTTTCTTATCCTCATCACAACCCCTTATATATCTTCTCTATCCACGCCATCACTACATTTTTAGGTCGTGCAAATGGCTCTTTATGACTAAGCATAAAATATGGTGCTTTTATCTTTTCAAGCGCATTAATCTCTTCTTTTAAAAGGCTTTTATTATATTCTCTTACTGGACCCTTAGTTGCCGGATACAATGCATCTCCAAGGAAGCAATATCTCCCGTCTACTTCCATTGCTACACTTCCTTTTGAGTGACATGACGGAAGCTGAAATATATGAAACTTATGAAAACCAGCATCAATATACATATCATCAGATACAATTTCACCTTTATTAGTGTGCTTATAAGTATATTTCCCTTGATAAATTTTTATCCTGTCTTTTATCTGTGGATGTCCTTTATCCTGCGATTCATCATTCTTCCATAATCCGCATATTTTATCCAGATTGCCAATATGGTCAAGATAAAAATGTGACAATACAATATTAATATTTTTACCATCACAATTAATCTCTTTTAAATGTTCTATAACATCGGGATGATTTCCGACATCATAAAGCCATATATCATCACTTCCCTCAATTACCACAACATTAGACGACAACGGCGATTCCGATGGTGTGATATAAGATATTCCATGCTCTATTTCTATTATATTCAATTCACTCATTGTTATATATTAATCTCCACGGTTCAAACTTTTTTCACAGATTCATCACCAGTTATTCATATTATACCGCTATTATTCCATTATCAACAGGTGAATAATATATCAACAGATAAAACCATAATTAACTTATCAGACATACCTGCCTTAGCTGAGTATTTCAACCATAATACTGGCACAAATCGGATCAAATACTGTATCTGCCATCCTTTCAATATTGTCCCTGATATCGGATATGTCTTCATTCCTGCCTATGTGTCGGTCAGCATAATCAGCTATTGCAACAATACGTGCAAGCAATGGAATATCATCGCCACTTATACCCTCATTAAAACCACTTCCGTCATAATTCTCGCGGTGATATCTGACTGCTTGTGCAATTCCTTGTGATTCATCTGTCTGTAACATATTAATAATCTGATACCCCTTACTGACATAGGTCTTAAAAATCTCATACTCGTCATCTGTAAGATCAACCCTGTTAATAAGTGCATCCGGTATGCCAATCATTCCAATCTCATGCAGTAATCCTGCCTTATAAGCATCATCACATGATTTCTTATCAAGATTCATTCTCTGTGCAATACTCCTTGAATACTCTGCCACATTATTACAGTGCTCCTCTTCTCCCGGTATCTTGGCTGCCAGAGCTTTGGACATTGTATCGATAACCTTCATTGACATAGATTCAAGCTTTTTCCTCTCATCATGCACACGTTCCTCAAGTATCTGGTTTCTCTTTCTTTTTTCAACCCAGTAACGCTGGATAATATACATAAGGCAGTATGATATAAGAACGAAACATATAAACAGATATGGAAAACGAAGCGTTATATTATCGCCGTATATAAACTTGGCTGACATATCAACATTGAGCCTGAAACACACAATTACCATAATTAAAAATACAAAATTAAGCACAATGCTGTTACGTATTCCAAGCACGAATACAATTCCACATGCAAATATCATGGAAAACATTACGCTGAAATATCCGATACTCGCATGATAATACACATAAAATACTGGTATGCTTAGAATTATGCACACTATCGCATCTATCCATGTTCTGTAATAAAATCTTGAAACCATTATATTAATAAAAAGAACTGTGACCATTATAATTAATGCTATTATATAATCATCTGGTGCCCCATAGACAATTCCATTAGGAATACTGATAGCCCATATAAATTCAAATACAACCTTAATCCAGAATGCAAGGCTTTTATCTTCATATGGACACACTATCACTTCCCATATATGCTTTATTCGTGATACTACTCTGGTATTCTCTGACATATCTATATTACTATCCTGCCTTCCTCAATCAATGTAATTACAGTTTCTGCAACAGATTTATCAAACTGTGTTCCAGCGCCCTTCTCAAATTCACCAATAATATAATCCTTATCACAATGCTTTCTGTAACATCTGTTAGAATTCATCGCATCAAGTGAATCTGCTGCACTGATTATTCTTACCATCCATGGAAGTTCTTCTCCCTTAATTCCATATGGATAGCCCTTACCATCATATCTTTCATGATGGTACACAGCCCCCATATCTGCCTGTGGAAGAAATTCCAGACCAGATAATATCTGACCGCCCCAGACTGTATGATTCTTCATTATTCCATACTCCTCATCTGTAAGCTTTGCAGGTTTGTTAAGTACCGCATCTGGAACTGCAATCTTGCCAATATCATGCAGAAAGGCACTTCTATATATCAGTGAAATCTCTTCGTCTGTGAATTCATGCGCCTTCAGGTTCTTTGCGATAAGCTTGGAATACTCTGCAGCCCTCTTTGAATGTTCCTGTGTATATACATCCTTTTCATCAAGCATCTGGCTTATTGCTGTAACAGCATCAATCATAAGTTTCTTAGTCCCCTCTACAGCTTCAAGTACTTCTGCTTCAAGATTTTTCTCATTGTCCGCCTGTCTTATCTGATACAGCTTATAGAAAATATCCATGGCAACTACAAGAAGACAGAAACCCCAGTAAAAAATCGGATAATAGAATAAATAATCCCTTGTGTAATTATATATAAGCATATTATTAAGAGGAGTCCAGAATAACACCGTAATATACAAACCAAAAAATATACACACCGGTGCACCAAATGGCATGCCTAAAAGCACAAGTGTTATGACTGGCAGTAATAAAAACCATAATAGTGAAAAGCCATCATTAGTTCCTTCAATTGATATAATAACTGCCAATATAAAAAATACTACAACAGCAGCCTGACATATCCTGTATACATTTTTAATGTATTTTAATACAATTACAAGCACTATACTCATAACTGCAACTGCCAGTGTCACACCACCGATAATATATTTACCAAGCTTAAAATTCTCTATGTCAATCAGCAACATAACTAATACAAATATCATCATGACACTTTGAAGTGCCTTGGTATCTACTCTGACAGTTTTCTCATATCTGCATACCTGCCTGATTGACTCCACTATATCCGATAATAATCTCATTCCACGTTCCCCTGTAAATTTATCTTTACTATTGCTATAATGATTGTATAATATTCATGTTTTTAATTCAATTATTTTTGTATACTTTTGCCCGTATACTGAGTTATAATTAATGTAGTTTTTGTTCGTAACTTTTAATTAGCTAATCAAAGGGGATTACTATGACAAATATTGAAAATGAATTCTGGGAAGGCATGAATGGCATTTTTCCAGACATTATAAAAGCAATTACATCACTCTCCATCAAATATTATAACCACAATGTCAATAATCCACGCAACCGCTCTTCTGAATTCCGAAACGACCTGCCCTCTTTTATATGCAATCTCATCCATTCTCTCATGCTTAGGAAGCATGAATACGAATACAGGTGTCATAACAAATCCTAACATTCCACCAAGCGTGTTACATATAAGGTCATCCACTTCAAAAAATCTGTACGGATATGGATATTAATAAAAGAACATCTGAATTATTAATTAATAAGATGCTTAACGCACAAAATCCGAACTCAAAGAGTTCGGATTTTGCATCAAAAATGGACCAGAGGGGAGTCGAATTCTTCGCTCCGCTCCGGTCGGCGCAAAGCCGAGGTCCACCGGACCTCGTGCGCCCCTGTCCAAAAACCCGGCTACGCCATGTTTTATCCATTAATAAGACTTCCTCTGGTCCATAGGAAAAAGGGAGCGAAGAAGCTCACGCTTCCTCACTCCCTTTTCCCTATGGACCAGAGGGGAGTCGAACCTTTCGTCAAACTCTTGTATCCCTTGATTTTACTGACTTCCCAATGTATTATTTTGTTTTGACGACACTTTGACGACACTATTTAGCAAACTTTTACCATATTCATTGCTATTGCTTCTTGCTCTTTAATTACATGAATATACTTATTATATGTGATGGTTATATTAGCATGTCCTAATAGCTTACTTACAACTTCAATTCCTACACCATTTCTTAATAATGTTGAACCAAATGTGTGTCTTAAAGTGTGTAATGTTATATGTTCGTCCGATTTAATATTTCGTGTTAATCTATCAAGACTACGTTGAAGATTCCTTGCACATTGTCTTGTGTTATTTTTACAACAACAAAAATAATCACTATTTATGTTGTTTCTTTTGTCGTATTGTTTTAGTTCTTGAATATAATACAAAGTATTTTCGTTAAGTTTTAGATATCTTTCACCTGCAACAGTTTTTGTGGAATTTTTTAAAGCTAAACTCTGTTTTTTACATTGCGAATCTAATGCAACTTTTGTCTGTATTGTTTTATTAATTTTAACTATATTATTTTTAAAATTAAAATCATCCCATGTTAATGCAAGTACCTCGCCTGTTCTCAACCCTAGATTCAACATAATAATTAAAACTAAGAAGTCTCTTCCTTTATATTCATCTATCGTTTTGTATTTGGATACAGCTTCTTTTTTAAATTGTTCTAACTGGTTATCTGTTAGAGAAAACTGTTCTTTAGTTTTAATAACAAGATAACTTTCTGTCGGTAGTTTAATGTCACTACATGGATTGTTAAATATAATTTTTTCTTTAATTGCTGTTTCGAAACATGGGTTTAATAATTGTATGATTTTTTTTAATCCAGACAAAGCCAATGGTTTTTTTCCTGATTTTAATGGAGGATTGGCAAATTCCTTAATAAAAACATCTATGTCTTGTGATGTAATATCACAGATATATTTATTGCCGATATAAGGTTTAATTTGATGTTGATAAACACTGTATAACCTAGTGTAACTAGAGCCTTCAATTGTTCCAAATTTATAATTACTTAGCCAATATTCTACATAATCATTCAGCTTGATTTTTTTTGTTTCTTTAAACCCATTATTAATTTTTTGAAGATAGGATTTAACCTTATTTTTTACTTCTACTTTTGTATTACCATAAAAGCTTTTTCTAATACCATTGATTGTAATTTTAGCCTCAAACCTATCATCTTTTCGTTGCATTATATTCATATTATTAATAGTTGCCGATATATTGATACTATTTATAATTATCACACCTTTCTTTTACATCAATATAAGGGCAGTACAATTATGAGTTAATCATAATATGTCTGCCCTATTTTTTCAATGATTAATAATATATTTCTTCATTGATATGTTCCTTGATCCATTCTTCTAATATAGAAAATGTTGTTATATAATCATTGCCAATTTTCATTAATGGTAATTCTCCTGATTTTATTAGTTGTTTTATCTTAGTTTTTCCAAAAGGAAGAATGTCATATAAATCTTTTTGGCTTAAAACCTTATTTTCCATATTTATGCCTTTCCTGAACTACCAAAGCCACCATTTCCTCTAACTGTATCACTGAGATTTTCTTTCACCTTAAATCCAAACTGTTCTACTGGCTGAATAATAATCTGTGCAATTCTATCACCTTCAGATACCGTTCTTACTTCATTACTCTGATTATATAGTGCAACCATAATATTACCTCGATAGTCTGAATCAATCACTCCGACCTTATTGGCAGGAGCTAAACCCTGTTTACAAGCTAATCCGCTTCTGGCATAAATAAGACCGACATATCCTTCTGGAATTTCCATAGCAATCCCAGTATCAACAAAAGCTGTTTCGCCAGGAAGAATCTCTACATTATTTTCTTCATTATGTATTACCGCATATAAATCTGCGCCTGCTGCAAATTCACTACCATATGTAGGGATTTTTGCATTCTCATCTGTTTTCTTAATATTAATTATTTTCATACGCTTTTAAAATTCCTTTCTTTATAAGTTTTATAATCTCTGTGTTAATATTCTCTGTTATTATCCTATTCACTTTACTATTTGTTTCATTATAGTATGGATAATATGTAGAGCCTTCTGATTGAATATCATAAGTAAAAATATTTTCTTCCATATTTATATAAAAATACGCATATATGGTTGTTTTATCGTTCCATTTATATACAGGAACATATAATCTATAATCACCATTTTCCTTATATCTAAATCCGTAATCAAGCAACTTATTTTTGGTTACAGATTTATTCACTTTAATTCTTCTTACTTCACCCATCATTACATCTCCTTAATTTCATTTTCAAGATATTTGAGATATTCGTCCCATTTGCCAATCATGTAGATATATTCCTTACCCTTGACACATTTAAGTCTCATATCTGATTTAATATTCTCCCAAGTGTTCTTCTTTGTAATCAAAGTTTGTAAATAAGAATGTGTTATTCTACTTAGGGTTAAAAGCTTCTCAGGAGGAATTTTAGACACGATTTCTTTGTACTGTGTCAATTTATCATCTGGGATTTTAAAATTAGATTTTGGGAGATTTTTGGATGAAAAAGGACTTATTTGAGAGCCTGATGTTCTTGGTTTTAGTAAAGGAATAACCTTGTCTGAATTGACATATTTGAACTTAAATAGAATTTCAGAATCCGTTTCTTCAATGTCAAATATAAGAGACGGATCAGATTGCTGAATTATTTTAATAATATTATGTCCTCTTATTAAAGAAGGAATATATGTTTGTAAAGTATTATGTCCATAATAGAATACCTTGTTGCCATATTGACAAGATATATAACAATCAATATCTTCTAATGTGCCATTGAGCTTACGATTAAAATCGTTTGTATCTTTATTTACAGGACACAAGATTCTATATTTTCCTTTAAACCTATCATATAAATATCCTATAGTTGTTCACCTCTCTTATTAATACTCTTCATATTCTTGTTCATCACTTATTTTAGGTGCATTTTTCTCAGCTTCTAAGACAGTATCTAAACACTCTTGTCTCGTCTTAAATATTGTCTTATCCAATTTGTTATAGGAAAAGAGATAAGCATGTTTATCACGCTTATCTGTCCCAACGAAGTAGTCATCTCTAACTGTTCTCACATATAAGTCACATACTTCATATATTCCTACTGGCTTAAGAATTCTCGCATAATAAACCATTTTACCTTTTTGAATATCTGTTTTGTTCATTATTCTTCCTTACCACCATTTTTTACAAATTCTAAGGCGTTATAAATACCTACTACGTATCCTTTAATACGGTCAAACTGCAAAGGATTTTCTTTAACGGCTCTTTTCTCTACATCTTCGGCAAGCTTTAACTCTTTTTTCAATCTTTTAATAACCCTTTTATGGTTTTCAAGTGACTGTATTGCTGATTCAATAGCTTCAATATGTTCACCTGTAGTTCCTTGTATATAACATAAATCGCAGTTGTCACATTTCTTATTATTACAATCTTCATGAATACCCTTAACTTGTCTTTTCTGGCATTTAAGATATGCTTTTAATTTTTCTAATGCTTCTTTATCATTCATAATTATTCCTTAATTACTCGCAATACAAAACCATTTTGTTCTGAGCAAGAGATTGTTTTACATCAATAACTCTTTGGTTTTTCGAACCCCTCCACCTTAATGTAAGGTCTTTTTGCTCATCTATATATTCTCCGTCAACCACGATATTACATAACTTAATGATTTCTCTGCGTTTAAAATTATTTAATCCTTCTTGAGATAAACATAACGATTGTCCTCGAAAGATTTCTGAATAAGAATACCCTGTATACAACCAGATAGTTTTGTCAGGAAATGAAATACGGATTTCTTGGACTAATTTGAGGACTTCATCAAGGTTCTGTTCTGCTAAACACTCACCACCAAGAAATGATATTCGTTTAATATATGGTCTATCAATTAATTTCATAAATCTATCTTTTATTTCTTCTGTCCATTCTTTACCACCATTAAAATCCCATGTATCAGAATTAAAACAGTTTTTACAGTGAAATGGACAACCTTGGACGAAGAGGGAGACTCCTACTCCAAGACCATTGCTAATGTCTAAATTACGAATTTGACTGTATCTCATCGACATACCTCCATATATATCCTCCTGCGGTTTTTCTTTTTCTTTGGCAACATGCAATTATATTCTTTACATGTGTGATTTCCTTTGCTACTGTTATAGAAGGATATTCATTTATCAAAATATTGTCTGTAGTGTATTGATATACAGGTTTACAAATTTTGTTGTTTCCTACTCTGCTTGCTGCACTTCTTTCACTTCTAGTACCATATATATTATTTTCTAATTTTGTTACCCACTCTAAATTTGTATAATGATTATTATTTTTATTTTCATCTCTATGATTTACATCTGGTTTATTTAACGGGTTTGGTACAAAATTTTCAGCAACTAATCTATGCAATCTAAAATTACGTCTACCATCAGAGTTGTAAAGGGTTACAAAATTGTAACCCTTTGAACCGATCCAAGGTTCTAAATTTCTTTTATTACTGATGTTCCAAATAAAGCCATCATCGTAAAGAATATAATTAGGATAGTCCTTTAATATCACATATCGCATTAAATATTCTCCTCAATGTCGTCAAGATGTGGTACTCTATCATGAATATCACCAAGTCTACCCTGATTCCATCCATTACGTGCCGTACCTTTGTATCCACAAGTTCTACGAGTAATATCCATAGTTCTTACATCTCTATTACCACAATTAGGACACTCCCAAATCAACTTACCACCTTCATCAATAAGTTTGATTTCTTTACTCCATCCACATTTCTGACAATAATCACTCTTAGTATTTAATTCAGCATACATATTATTGTTATAAATGAATTTCATTACTTCAAGTATAGCAGGGATATTATTCTCCATATTTGGACACTCAATATATGAAATACTTCCACCTGGACTTAATCTTTGGAATTTAGCTTCAATACGAAGCTTTGCAAAGGCATCAATATGTATAAATACTGGGATATGATAAGAATTTGTGATGTATGTACGATCTGTAACTCCTTCAATAACACCAAATCTTTCTTTAAGCTTTTTGGCAAACTTTTCTGTGGTTGCCTCTAATGGAGTGCCATATAAGCTGTAGTCAATATTTTCATCCTTTTTCCATTGAGAGCATTTATCATTCAATGCTTGCATTACTTCAAGACCGAATTTTTCTCCAACACCCTCATCACAATGATAATGTCCAGTCATATACTTAACGCATTCAGCAAGCCCTGCATAACCAAGGGATAAAGTTGAATAGCCACCAAAAAGTAGTTTGTCAATAGGTTCACCCTTTTTAAGTCTTGCAAATGCTCCGTGTTGCCAAAGAATAGGAGCAACATCTGACTTTGTTCCACATAATCTCTGATGTCTAATCTTTAACGCTTTATGACATAACTCTGTACGTTCATCAAATATACGCCAAAATTCATTGAAATCTCCACCTGATGATAATGCAATATCTGGTAATGATACAGTTACAACACCAGAATTGAAACGTCCATAGAATTTTGGTTTACCATTTTCATCATGCCATACTGTTAAAGCACTTCTACATCCCATTACAGGATAACAGTTACCATCTTTCATCTCTTTCATAATTTTTTCTGAGATATAATCAGGAGTTAATCTCTTCATAGAACATTTAGCTGCCATCTCAGTAAGATACCAATATTTATCTTCTTCATGAATATTGTCCTCTTGAAGAACATAAATAACTTTTGGAAATGCAGGTGTAATATAAACACCTTCTTCATTCTTTACACCAAGATAACTTTGGCGAAGTTCCTCTTCAATTAACATAGCTAAATCATCTTTTTCTCTCTGATTATGTGCCTCGTTGAGATACATGAATAATGTAATAAATGGAGCTTGCCCGTTAGTTGTCATGAGCGTTGTGATTTGATACTGAATTGTCTGAATACCTTTTTCAATCTCTTTTTTCAAGCGTTCTTCCGCAATTTTATTGATTACGTTCTCTAATTCTTTTCCTTCTAAAAAAGTATTAGCAATGTCACATAACTCATGTTCTACTTCTTTTTTAATTTTTTGTCTTGAAATATCTACGAATGGTGCAAGATGTGCTAAAGATATACTCTGTCCACCATACTGACTTGAAGCGACTTGTGCAATAATTTGTGTTGCAACTGTACATGCTGTAGAAAAACTATGTGGTTTTTCAATCAGTGTTTCGCTAATTACTGTACCGTTTTGTAACATATCCTCAAGATTAATAAGACAGCAGTTGTTCATATACTGAATAAGATAATCAAGATCGTGTACATGAATCAATCCATCATCATGAGCTTGTACTATCTCAGGTGGTAGGATATACCTTCTTGATGCATCCTTACTTACAATTCCTGCTAAATAATCTCTCTGCGTTGTATTAAGTCTTGGGTTTTTATTAGAGTTTTCGTTATTCCAATAGTCACTTTCTCCACTCAACAATTCTGTGATTTCTGTATCAATTGTATTCTCATTTTCTCTCTGAAATTCACGAATACTTCTATATCCTTCATATGCTTTTGCAGTAAGTCTCTGTTTCTTTGTAATCAATTTATCATAAACCATTGATTCAATATCAGAAATACTTACTTCGTCTTTACCTTTACACTCTTCTTCAATCTCATTTGCAATGTCTTTCGCAATCTTTGGTTTTACAATACCCGAACCATTTTTCATAGCTTTAAGAATTGCGGATGATATTTTTGATTTATCAAAATTAACTTCTGAACAATCTCTTTTAATTACCTTCAATATTTATTCCTCCTCAAATCCAACAACATTACCATCATTAATAACGACTCTTGTATTCTTACATTCAAACAATTCAATACAATCACCAGTAGTAATATTATCCATATTAATTTCTGTAGTCTCTCTTAACATAATTAATCCTCCAATTCTGCTTTATATATCTGATGAATCATATTCCAATCCCAACAATGCTTGCCATTCCATTCCTTATTCCAAGAATAAATTTCACCAAAGCAAATCTTTGTTTCTGCGTTAGAAGTCTCAAGATTATGTGCAGAATCATCAATAAATAAGCCACCATTCATATTTATATGAGATTTATCATTATATTCTTTGAAATTAACCCCAATAAACTGACAAAATGGAAGGTGTTCTTTACACCATCTTTCCTTTGCTCTAAGATTAGGACTATAACCAGAAGAGACAATAATAACTTCACCTTTTAAGGCGAATTTTCTTAAAGTTTCATAGGCTTGTGGCATGAACTTTAACCTATCAAAGAATCGCTGCTGATTAAAATATGTATTTATATATTCTCTACTTGCACAGTCAAGTTCTTCAAAATCCCAAGTCTTAATCTGTTCTGATAAAATATATTTATAATCACTGTAATACTTAAAATCTTCATTATATAAATCACATATCGCAGCGATTGTATCTACAATAACTCCGTCAAAATCACAATAAAGTTTTATAATACATCATCACTCCAATCTAATAATATATTTGAACATTTGTTATTCTTGTCCAATTTATAATTCTCTCTTAGAATTAACACATTATATGGAATATTCTTGTAATACCTTACACATTCCATATAAGGACAAGTCCTATTACTGCAATAGATCTTGTCCTTCTTCTGATTTTTCTCTGTTATTCGCTTCTTTAATTTCATCCAACTCCTTGCATATTAATGCTGTCTCAAAAGCTGTTCTACTTTCGTTATGTACAATATAATCAACTTTTTTAGATATATATTTAAAGTCCTTTTTGTCAGCCTTATACCTTCTTTTAGATTCAGTTTTATCAACATCTCTATTCAGCATTCTTCGCTTAATTTCTTTATTGGACACTTTAATATAAATAACCGTTACATTATCATTAATCTTATTCCTTACTTTATTTAAAGCATCAGGTGTAAGAATAATAACTGAATGAGATGTCTTATAATCTTCAAGTAATGAACCATAATACCAAACTCCTGAGACGGTTTTATATATTCTGTACTCTGCAAAACTACCACAATCAATCTTGGTTAAGAAATTCATCTTATCTAAGAAATGATATTCTCTTCCATCAATCTCACCTGGTCTTGGTGGTCGTGTAGTACAAGTTACAATCTTGTTGTAACCCATCTTCGCTAATTCCTTAACCACCGTATCTTTTCCTGAACAAGATTTACCTACCAATATAATCATATTTTTTCAAATCCTTTCATATCATCAACAAATCTTTTTACTACAGATGAATCATCGCAATATAGACACACGTTAATTGGTTCAAGTAAGTTTAACGAAAATATTGCCATGATTGATTTTGCATTGACTTCATACCTGTGTGACTTAATTGTTATTTCTTCATCATACTTCGTAACTATTTCAACAAAATTCTTAACTCGTTGAATAGTGTCTAAAGTAATAACCGCTGTTGTCTCTAACATAATTACTACTCCCTTTCATAAATTCTTATATAAGCTATTTCACCTTCAAATCCATCTATCTTAGATACATCTCCTGTATTGCCCCAACGATTTGAGATATTAGGAATGAGTGTGCTTGTGTGTACTATAAACTCAACAATTGAACCATTTGCAACTGTATACTGGTTAAGAGAATCTGTATGTTCATCGTCTTTAACATCAGCTAAGACACATGGAATAACTTCTCCGCTCTCTAAGACAATATCAAACTCAGTTCCTATATCAGTTGAGTAGAATGAACCTAAAGCACAAGCATATCTATTACCAATCATATATATTCCCGTGTTATAATCAAGAAGAAATGTTGATTTCATAGCATATTGCTTTGAGCTTTTATCCCTAATAGTATCTGCGTCCATATAGGATTTAAAAGGCTTATTTTCTGGAACAGGATAATCTGTATACTTTTCCAAATATTCTTCAATTTCGCTCTCTAAACTCTCATATTCCCTAGCGATAATTTGTTCCATAGCTTCTTTTTCTTCTAACTCTTTTCGAGTCTTTTCTTTTAGATTCTTCTTTAGGTCAGTAAATACTCTTGAATATATGTACTGACCTTCCTGTGCTGCTTCAGCAGTTTGTATATTATTTTGTCCCCATAAGGGGACTATACAAGTTAAAGCTGAAGCAGTTAATAACGAACCCGCTATTAATCTTCTCACCTTACTTATCTTTATCACCTGCTTTCTTTTAGTATGAAATTGATTAATCTCAATAGAATATTCTCTGATTACTGAATCATTTTTAAAAAATCTTCTTCTGAAATAATTGGGATATTAAGCGATTTTGCTTTCTGATTTTTAGACGATGTGGAATTTAGATCATTGTTAATAAGATAAGATGTTTTAGAACTTACAGAACCTACGACTGTACCACCATGAACAACAATATCGGATTTTAACTCATCACGATTTTTATAATGATTGACAGAACCTGTTACAACAAATGTTTTACCTTGTAATGTTTTTGGAGTTTCATCTAAGATTATATTAGGTTTATAAAATATAAACTCGTTTGCTAATTGGATTATTTCTGAGTAGTGTCCTTTCCAATAAGTATTAAGTGAGCTTATTAATGTATCTCCAACACCTGGTAAATATCTAAAATATTCTGCACCTTTGATCGTCATTCCATCAATAAATGTATCGAAATCACAATCAACTGCTTCTGCAATCATTTTACTTGCTGATTTACCGAGTAAGGGAATTGATAAACTGTAAAGAAAATGCTCAAGACTTGTCTTACGAGATTTTTCAATAGAACCAAGAAGCTTTTCGATAGACTTTTCACCAAAACCATCAAGTACAATCATATGTTTTTTATAGTCTGATAAATGATAAATATCTTTAATAGAAGTTACCCAACCAAACTTAATTAATCTATCGAGAGTAGATTCTGATAAACCTGAAATATTAAGAGCCGACTTGGATACGGCATGTGTAAGTTTACCAAGTAATCGTCCCTTACAATCCTCATTAGTACAATAAAGAACTTCTGAATCGTTATCCTTGATAATTCTTGTAGAAGCTCCGCATATTGGACAAACAGATGGTATATCAAGAAATTGTTTATTAGAACTATTCTGATTATCATAATCTAATTGTTCTGCCCATCTTACTGCTGGTATAATTAAATTTGCTTTATAAATACCAATTTTTTGCCCAATCCAAGGATTATCCATAATTTCTTCCATTATACTAATATTATGTAATGATGCACGACTTACTTCACTACCATCAATGTCTACCGTATTGAAAATTGCTACAGGTGTTAAAATTCCAGTCTTACCACAACTCCATTCAATATCTTTTAATATTGTTTCTACTGAATCATTAAACACTTTATAGGCAATACCATTTCTAAAATGATGACTTGTATTTCCAAGAGACTTTCCATATTCAACATCATCAAACTTAAATACCACACCATCTTGAGGAAGATTATATTCTTTTGCTTTATCAAAACAATACTCAATAACTTCTTCTATATCCATTTCTGAATATCCTAGATTAACATTAGGAACAACATCTAATCCCAATTCTTCTGCTTCTATAAGTGAAAATGTAAATGACTTGCTTTCTTTAGCACCTTCTACGACTTCCCAAGCATACCAAGATAATTTTCTATCTTTTACAACTGATGTATCAAGACTTGATAATGTACCTGCTGCTAAATTACGGCTATTCTTATATTCTCCGTTTTTGTTAATCTCTGCAAAATCATCTAATTTAATTAATGCTTCACCATCAATTATATAAGTTCCTTCCTTATTAATATGTAATGGAACATTAGTAAACTGTTTAACGTGTTCTGTCACATCAGATCCAACTACACCATTTCCTCTTGATTCTGCTAAAACTAAATTACCATTTTTATAAGTAAGACGTACAGTTAAACCATCGAGCTTTACAGAAGCTACAAGATTATGATTATTTGCAAATTTAATAATCTCTTCTGTGCTGTGACACTTTTCAAGTGAAAGCATTGGTGTTTTATGAGTAACTTCTTTTATATTATCTAATACTGTTGCACCAACGTTATGAGTAGGACTATTAGATAATACGATACCCATTTCTTCTTCCCATTGTCTGAGTTCTTCTAACTTTTGATCAAACTCATAATCACTCATAATCTGTTGTCCAGTATTGTAGTAAGCCTCTGATGCTCTGTTGAGTTCTCTAACTCTGGCTGCAATATCGAATTTATTCATTCATATCCTCCTATTTTTTCTTATACCACCTCTTATATAACCTCTGTCCACACCTATCACAATAATTTTGTCGAGGTACGCAATTATCAATCACATAATTACACATAGGACAATAACATTTATCATATCCAAGCAGTTTTCTCATTGGTTTATTTTTCTTTTTTAATTCCTTATATTCCTTATATTCTTTTTCCGAAATAATATAAAAAGATGCCATAGTAATCACATCTCCCTCTCTGGTTTTCTACCACATGATTTAGCTTCGGTACAATATCCAACCTCGTCACATTTTGCATGAAAAAGATTATCTACAATCCACTTCCATTCATCTGAATATCCTCTCAAAGCATTACAAATATCTCTAAAAAGCTCTCTGTATTCCCAATATGCTCTACTGCACATACGTTGCCTACTCATATCAACAAGATTTCTAAGATTACGCTTGTCTACCATTTTTGATGAGTATGCTAATGGTAACGCCATAGTTGCATCTTCTACTGGTACTCCATTGTCAATCATTGTTTTTATAGTTCTGTTGATAGTATCCATTAATGCCTTCCATACAGGATAATATCCGTTTTTATCAATAGAACTTGGAGTAGTATATGTAAAACCATCACCTTTTGAATAATTAATATATCTTGTACTTGCCTGTAATCTTGTTGGTGCTCCACCAATATGTGTATAATATTCTCTTAAAACTTTAGCGGAATATCCATTAATAATCATTTCTACATTGACATATTCCATAACACGTCCATGCCCTGACTTAATACAGTCTAATCCACGCTTATAATTCTTTTCATTGTCAGAAACATTTGCTCCCCAACACACTCCTGCCCTTTGCCCCATTAATGTAATAGGATTCTTAGTTGTTTCTGGTAAAATTGTAATTGTTCCCATAATATTATTATTTCTCCTTAAATGACCAACAGTAATCAACGAATCTATCAAAATTCAACATTACCTGATCATGTATATCAATCTTAACTTCAGCTTCTTCTTTATTTCTACCAACCCAAGGTGATATAACTACTTCATACTCGCATTTCGACCAGAACCAATACATAAGTTCTTTTCTTAGCTTTTCCTTGAATTCCATCTTATCAATTTTACTATGAATTAATTTCTGAACCTCTTCATTAAACCTATAATGTCTAAATATGTTGTATGTAATAATTTCATTTCTGTTGAAGTCATGAAAATATACATTCCATTCCATATTTTCACCTACTTTCTTAATAACTTCTTAGTATTATCCACTTTAACCAATTGGGCATACTAGAATTCATTATTAAATTGAAAATCATTTTACTCATACATAAGCTGATAAATATGCCTAAAATAAGTAAGATGATAATAATTATCAGTAATAATTTCTTATTCATTTTTACACCTCTTCCACATAGATAACTATATGAGGAATAATTTCACCGCCAACTTTAGGGAATACGACACTAAAACTTTTTATGTAGTAATCTTCTCCATCTGTATCAACAATATCTTCCGTATTGATTGTTATTGGTATATCATTTTCTTTCATATAATTAAGTGTTTTTATCAATTCACTTATATTATCTATGTCAGCATATCCTTTAAGTTTATATCCTTCATAATTATCACTGAATGATATTATTCTTATCTGCAAGTAATATACTTCCTTATTATTTATTCTCTTTTTACTTGTGAAACAATGAGCGAATTGCTCTAAGAAATGCAACAAAAATTGTATAGAAATCGTAGCAATGAAATAATGGATTCTTGCTACTTTTAATTATCATCTTTACTGCTTCCCAACAGTCTTAAAAACAAATTGATGATATCAAGATATAAAGCAACTGCACTATCTATAGCATTATCTAAAGTTTTTGCATTATTTTGTGCTTCTGCCCAATCATATCCAATATATCCACAGAATAGCAATGCGACAATCCAATCCCACCATTTAGGTACATTACCAAATAAAATCATAATAAATTCAATTACTATAACTGCGGATAAACAAATAAATAGTGTTTTTCCCATTGATAAAAATATTTCTGGTTTAATACTTGATACAATGATAAGCACAATGGTAATCAAAGTAGTCAAAATAAAAGTTTGTACAATGGATGACATATAATAATCCTTTAAGCAAATACTTAAAACTACTCCAACTGGCAATACAACTAAGTTATATCCTATAAAACTCACAATTGAGTTGTCTGAAAACTTACTCATGCCAATACCTGCTAATGCAACTACAAAGTAGCCAATTAATACCATTGTTGGATTTAAGTTGCAAAATGTGTCATGAAAAAATACACACATTATGGTATTCACCAAAAATCCCCAAAGTAAAATAATACCAATGGCAATGTTATACTGTTTGTCTGTTAATTTGTTATACATTATACTATTCTCCTTATCTTCTACATCTCACACTTCCACCTGCATCTATATCACCTGATACGTTACCACAAGTTACAGAGCCACCTGCATCTATATCTCCTTTGACATCTCCGCTGACCTCACAACTGCCACCGCAATCAATACTGCCTGAATTGCCACGAACTATCACTGAACCATTGCAATTAATTTTATTTACATCTCCTTCAATGACCACCTTAATATCACCACTGCTACATTCCTGAATAGTTTTGCCATCAACAATTACTTTTCCATTATTGATAACTACATTACTTCCTGAACAAGTGATTGTTTTACCATTAATAGTTATTCTGTTCATTTGTACCTCCTTAATTTTCACAAGAAACTGTCGATTCTTGTTTTAATAGTTTGACTTATTAATAAAACCTTTTTTCTGAGCACATGATAAACAATAGTTATATCTTCCATATATAGTGCATCCACATTTTCTACATTTGTGAGGTCTTTCTATTGCTTTCCCAAATGGTTGCCCAAGTTCAAAATAACATTTCTTACAATATGTATAATGGTCTTGACAATATTCACCACATCTCTGACAATATGCCATATAATTCATCTCCTTTTGAAATCCGTCTTTCCTTGGCTTTTTGAGTCTCTGGAACGCCCTATTTATGGGCTTTCCAGAAATCCTCTATTGTATTATTCTCTATAGCTTGGCTAGTAAACTCTTAATTGGCTCTCTATTCATATTTTCTTTAGCCCATGATATGTAACTTGGATCTGACTGAGCAACATCAACAAGCTTCTCGCCACTGTGTTTTCCAAAGTTCAGAACATAATCCTCTAACTTAACGGTTTCTTTCTTTGGTGCTTCAAATCCGTCAAATAGAACTTCAATATCTTTACGACTTGCAAGGTAGTCTGCTAAGTGTAAAATCGTCTGATATTTGTTTTTAGGCAATGGCAATACCGTTGAACTTCTTTTATCAGTATTCCATGCACCCATATGGCTCTCAATTGTAGTTGCAATCATTTCGATTTCTTCGTCAGGAAGTTCATTGCCTTTTAACTCACGAATAACATTAGCTGCTAAAAGAGGATGGTCAAACTTTGTATATTTATTTTTTGTGAAGTCATCATCATTTCCGCTTTTTCGTGAATCATGCATCATCCCTGCAACTCTCATTAAATCTTTCTCTCTTTGAGTGAAATTCTTACCAAAGCAATCAACCGCAAAAATATGGTTTAAGAATCTTACCAAAGCACATGTATGTCTTGCCAATCCTAAATCACCAAGAGCATATTGAGGATGGTATTTTCCCGTACTTGACGCACCCACATTCCAAAAATAATCTGGGATTGTTTCAATACATCTTTCTGCAAATTTTCTAATATCTTCTGATTCAATTGTGTTTAAAATCGAATCAAAAATGCTTGACTTACTATTCATATATTCTCCTATTCTGCTTTCATAAATATCTGAAGCATTGTTTTTCTATCGAAATTTTCCTTCTTTTTAAGTGCATTATTTACTGTACGAATTTCTCCAAGGTGATAACATTTTTCTTTTGCTCTACTTTCTCCTACATATAACAAATTGGAATTCAACATGAAGGTATGTGCTTTAGGCGTAATTAAAACAACCACCTTGAACTGACCACCCTGAGATTTGTGTGTGCTGATAGCATAAGCCAATCGAATATTTTTCATAGAACTTTTTGGGATATAGATAAGCGTTCCATCATAATCAACAACCATTGCATCTTTTAGAATTTTTACAACTCTACCAGATTCACCATTAGCAATAAATGTTGTATTTTTATCATCAATATATTCCTCATTATAGATAATTGCTTTATAATCATTAGCATAGTTCATTACAATGTCATTCAATCTGAATTCTGTATCTCCAAATGTAATTTTCGCCTTTGGATTAGAATTAACTGCATTCTGTATCTTTTTATTTAATGCTACTGTTCCATAATCACCCACGTTATAGCAGGAAAGAACTGCGATATCATCTACTGTATATCCTTTAGATAATAACGTTTGATACAATTTCACTGTATATCCAACAAGCTTATCCTGAAGAATCGGCATAAATATATATGACTGATCCTCTCCAAATACTTGCATACCCGTTTTTGTTTTATCTAAATACTCTGTTCCCGTTCTTGTATCTGTAGCAACTGTTGAAAGACCACCTTTACCATATCTGAATACTTTATCAAGCGTAATTGTAGGTATGTTTTCACATTTCAATAAGTCATATAACACATTACCAGCTCCAACTGAAGGAATCTGTGCATCATCACCAATTAAAAGTAATTTAGTCTTTTCAAAATCAATAGCTTCAAGCAATCTTCTAAATAAGAAAATATCAACCATAGAAAATTCATCTACGATTACTACATCATATGGTAATTTGTTTTCTTCATTAAATCCCCAATCGGCAGGTGGCATATACATAAGACCTCTATGGATTGTCATGGCATTTTCATTTGTAAATCCTGATAATACCTTTGCAGCTCTACCAGTAGGTGCTAAAAGTAAGTGTCTTTTGTTATATGCATTAAGCATATTTACAAATGCTTGTGTACTCGATGATTTACCACTACCACCATAACCAACTAAAAGAACTATGTTGTTTTCACACATATATTGAGAAGTTTTACACTGATTGTCTGTTAATTTGAATCCGTCAAGTTCTTGAAATTTAGAGCAATCACAATCCCATTTAGTATGTATTTGTAATCCTTCTTTAATCCTATCTGATATATATTTCTCTGTTTCATATGTTTCTTTTTTACATACACTTAATAATTCTCTATCAAATATAACATCATTCTCACCTTTTAATATGAGTGGCAAATTATTTTTTGCTTCTGGAACTAAAACATCAAACTGTTTCTTCAAATCACCAACATGCATATATGTATTGCCATTGTTCTCATTTTCATCAAGTAAATAGTCTACACATGCTTTTGCTCTTTGGTATGATGTAATCAAATCAAATCCAAAAAACAATACTGGTTTCTTTCCATTTTTTTGACATTCCTTGCCATCTTTATCAAGGGTAAGTAATAATGAATCGGCGGTCTTAAAACCAATTCCACCAAGTCTACATAAACATTGATAAGGTTCTTCTCTGATAACTTCCTTGATTTTATCTACTGATGTATATTTGTCATACAACTTTTTTACTGTTGAAAGATTGAATAAACCTCTGAACTCTTCAACAATCTCAGCTAACTTGAAATTTTCTATAACTTTATTTTTAATGACATTGAATGTATAATCCTTGATTCCTTTAGTCTTATTCAAATCAATATCATCTAATCTGTTATTCATAATCCTATCTACAATATCAGGGTACGCTTCAAGTAATACATCCGTTTGATTTGGTGTTAATATTTCATATAAGAAATTTCTTGTTGCTGCTAATGTAGTAGGTTTCTCTCTTTTAATATTGATTACATCGTATCCGACTCCATGAGAATCGGATACCTCCTTTGCTTTTACAATGTAGTCAACTCCAAGATTAAGTTCTGAAATATTACCTTTAATAGTTGCTGTGCCATATTTGCCAATCTGTACATCAGGATATTCAAATGAATTGACAGAAACGCCATATATTTTGAAGTCAGTAGAATTATATACAAGTCTTTCTGGTACACATTTAAACTCAATTATTTTATCCAACTTTACATCTCCTTCTAATATACGTCCCACTTCTTTACTATTCTCTCTTTTTCATCTGTTTTAATCCAATCGCCACCAACCTTTTTCATTTTGTTTCTTTCACCAAACTCTTTTACATTGATGACATTACCTTCTTTAAATGGGGATTCAATAAAAGATTTTCCAGAAGTGATTTTGGTTTTTAGATACTCACCATTCCTCATGTTATATAACATAAGATATGGCTTGGTCTTATCCTTATAGAATTTACATTCAAGCACGTAATACATATCTTTTGGTGCTTTTGGATTTGTGTACATTATATTGCCAAGATATTCTTGCTCATATTCGATTTGCTCTTTAATTAATAGTTGTTTGTTCTCAAAGCTACCAATTATTAATTTTACAAGCATATTCTTATCAACATTACTATATTGTTTAGGTGTCTCTTTCTCTGCACATTTTCTTACATCTTCTTCTCTAATGTTCAGTGATGCAATTTTATCTTTTTTCAATGTCTTGCATTTTCCTAACAAATTGTACATATCAATAATTGATAGTAAATATTTATTCTTGCCAAACTCAGAAAAGAAATTTAGTGTTGTAAGAATATGTAATTGTCTATCATCCGCAGATGTTTTTGATATAATATCAGAAAGTAAATCGACAAAATTATCATAATGATTTTTAGACAATTCATATAATTCGTCTGCGATCTGATCATTACAATATTTTATAGAAGAGATTCCTTGATAAATGGCATTTTCGTCTTTATCCATAAAATACTGTGCTTTGGATTTGCCAAATTTTATTCCTTTGATTTCTATTCCCTGTGATTTGATATATTCTTTGATATTTGACATTTTTTCATTATTGTCTACATAAACATTCAATGCTGATGTTAATAGCTCAATCTTATGGTAATACCTTAACCATCCAATAAATAGACCTATCATACTATATGGAACGGAATGATTTCGTGAAAATAAATAATTAGATGCATCTTCGATTACTATCAAGAATGATTTTATAGTTTCTTTTGCCTCAGCTTCTGTCATTCCATACTTCTCTTGTGCAATTGCAATAAATCCTGGAATATATCTATCATCTTTATTACCGTGAATATCTACCATATATCCACCATTTTCAATAATAGGTATATCTGCTTCAGTACCTGTTTTCTTAGCAAAGTGTCTACGGACAATATCTGCTTGTCCCATAGTAAAGCCACAGAAATCATGTAAGAAATCAATAATCTGCTCTTGGTATACTAAATATCCAAGTGTCGGCTTTAAGAACTCATTTAATGCATCATTGCCATTGTCTTTATATATACCATTAAATAATTGTTCTCTATAAGACTCTCCTGCTGGTCTAATAGCACCACTGACCATAGCCATTACATCCAAATATGAAATATTGTCATTCTGTGCTTTTATATTCTCCAAAGTTTCTTTACTTAATGTTCTTTTTAATGAATCACTAGCAAATCCACTTTCAAACTGGAAAATCAATGTCGTGTCTTCTGCAATGGATTTAATAACATTCTCGTCTGAAAAATCAACTTTATCTGGCGTTAAATAATCTATTCCTGCAAGCTTGCAAGCCCCATCAATTAAACCAACAGCATTTAATCCAAGCAAATCCAATTTAACATAATTTAATGAATCAATCTCATGCATATCAATTTGGCTTACAGGTCGTGGATCTGATGTAATAGATAGCGTCCCAAAATCATATCTAATATCAGTAGGACTACACACAATACCTGCCGCATGTCTACCAAGAGATGTTATTGTTCCAATTACCATATCAACATATTTAAACATTTCAGGATATTGTTCTCTTATCTCATCTGGCATATAATCCTTTCCCTTATCATCAGTTTCTACCATATTTGATAGTTCCTGTGTTTGATCAGGTGTCATACCATATGCTCTACCAACATCTTTAATCGCAGCTTTCAACTGAATGGTATTAAAAGTAATGATATTACAACAGTACAATCCTTCTTTGTTAAATAAATATTCACGCACCTTGTATCTGTCTTCAGCATAAATATCTGTATCAACATCTGCCAGAGACATTCGTTCTGGATTCATAAAACGTGAGAAATTCAATTTGTATTTAACAGAATCTACATCTGTACATTTAATTAAATATGCTATCTCACTGCCAGATACAGAACCTCTTGAGCATCCATAATGCATATTATTTTTTAAAAGCCAATTCTTATAATCTGAATCAAGCAACATAAAATCAATTGCATCATTATGCTTATAAGTCTCTAATTCCTCTTGTATTCTTGGAATGTATTCTGTTTTATAATTAGGTAGTTTATTAATACCTCGTTCTTTTACACCATTTACAATTCGTGACTTAAATTCTTTCTCAGCATCAGGATATAATCTTGGATATTTGTTACTATAATCCAACTCATATGATTCAATAGCATCTGCAAATCTATTTGTTTCCTCTATTGCATCAAGATATATTGATTTTGGCAATGCGTTTTGTAGTTCAAATGCAGCAACCATATCACCATAAGACTTCCATGATAAATCACATGCATCTTCATCATGGAAATTTACATTTTTGGATTTCTGCATTACAGCTCTGCCCATCATATGATCTTTGTCAATTGCATGTACATCACTTGTAGCAATTAGTTTCATTCCATATTTCTGTGAAATTCTATATAAATATTGATTGTAATATATTTGAACATCAAAATTATGAGGTTGTATTTCTAACCAACATCTGTGTTTATTTTTAATAAGAAATTTTAAAAATCTTTCTTGCACCTCTTTAGTGCCTTTACATAACATACCTGCTACGCAAGCTGTTAAAACCAGAATATTATCAGATGTATTTTCGAGTTCTTCTAAAGTAATTCTCGGATTATAATAGAAATGCCCATCATTACGGTTAAACGAATCTGATGAAAGTTTATTTAATTCCAATACTCCATCATAATTTTTCGCATATAAACAACAATGGTAATTATCTCTTTGTAAATTATCCATATCAATTTTTTCTGTTACATAAAATTCTTCTGCATTGATATATTTTAATCCAGCCTTTTCACAAGCTTGTCTTTTTGCAATATTATGAAGTACTGCGCCATGCTCTGTAAAAGCTATGGCTTTCATTCCTTCCTCTTTCGCTTTATCAATATAAGCTTGAAAAGGCGTAATTGAGTCAACTTCAAGACCGCTATATGGGTTAGAATCCATACTATGCAAATGTAATACTGTTAAATTACTCAATTTTTCACCTACCTATATTCTTATAAACTATTCACAAATGCTAATAAATCTTCCTCGTCATTATCAGTTTCGTTTTCTTCTTCGCTCTTAAATAATTCTTGAGCCTTTAAATACTCATCATATGGTTTATGTAATGACCTTGAATATCCTGATAGAGTTGCCAATCTAAAAGCATCTGCATCTGTAACCTCTTGCCAAAAGATATTTTCATCTTCACTATCTTTATATTCTCTTTCTTTCTCGTTGATTTCTGAAATAGTGCTAATGATATCTGTCTTTAAATCATTGATCTTCTCTTCTGTTAATAGAATCTGCACATAACAATCATGTATCTCAAACTTGTCTCTAACTTCGTCTGGTAAACAATCAATGTTATTATTTAATACCATTTCATCAATATATTTTTCAGTATCATCCTCATATCCAAATGCTTTAAGCCACATTTTTGCTGTATTTACAAGATTTTCACCAATCGCATTTCTTTCAATATATCTATCTTTTTTCTTACCGTTCTTTTGTTCAATAGTAACAGTTACATATTTTAAGAAATTCCATTCGCATACAATATCCTCTAACGGAATATCTAATGCTTGTCTAATTCCTTCAGCGTAAATAACCAACTGCCCACATTCAGCGTCAATTTTTGCTCCCTGATATCGTGTAGAAGTTTTCCAATCTACAATATGCACACGCTTTTTTTCATTGCCATCTTCATCTGTATATGGCTCAATATAGAGCATATCTATATATCCTTGCATATAAATGTCATCAGATATTTTAATTGTAATAAAATGTTCAACTTTATGTGGGAAATTAATCAGATTATGATTTTTAAAGAAATGTCTAATGCAATTTTCATATTTATTTGCTATTGCATCGTTTTTATCAGAATCACTACGATTATATTTAAGTTCTGCACAGTTCATTGTGAACAAACTATCTTCATATAAATCTGGCATGTCTTCATACTTAATTTTATCAGTGTATAGCTGCTCAATAATATCATGTACATTTCCACCTGATACACAATAAATACTGTTTGTTCTGTCTTCTTTTTTATGTAGAATATATTTCAAAAAATATTCCCATTTATCTTGCTTGTAACAATGATACCTTGACCATGACCATAATGTGTCAACACCAAATTTCTTACAAATTTCTGTTAATTCTTTACTTGTTTTTCTTGCCAAATTCTTAATTTTCTCCTTTCTGATTCATCATATATAACACGATGTTTAAGAAGGAAATTATATACTTTGTTTGGCATATCGGCAGGACTGTCTTTACTACCCCTTTTTATTAAATCCCATTTGTCATATATGTAACTTACTTTTCTAATCGGATAGAATTTATCACATTCCTGTCTGATATGATTTATATCAATTCCTTCATCTAAAGCTATTACAATTTCTACATTCAAACTAATTAAGATTCTTACCTGTTCTTCTGTTAGTTCACAGTTTCCAATTGCTACAGCCGTACCATCTTTTCTTGAGTATCTTTTTAAAACTGATTTCTGTGCTTCTAAGGCTACACAATAACCAGCTTCTTGAATTGTTTGATAATTTTCGTTCAATCCATATACATTAATCCCTTTTGGATATGTTTTGGATAACTTAAAAAATTTTGGTATATCAAACATTTCGTAATTTGGTACTGTAGTTCTGCCACTAATACCTATATATTCATTATCATCCCCATCCCATTTTCGTTCAGGAATAACAATTCGTTTTCTATCATATGAATATCCAATATTAAATCTTTTACAAGCAAACGGCATAACACCTTCACGAACCCAATCAATATAAGGTAAATCCGTATATTCTTTCATACACGAATCATTATATACTGGTATATCTTTATCTATTGTGTATCTTTGCCGCTTAACTTTTTTAAAAATTGCTAATGGATCTTTCTTATCGTCTTTGTCATTATTTTTACTATATGAGTATTTCAATCCTAAAATATTATGGAGATATTTATTGGCTTTCCCAAAAGAAAATCCTTTAATTGTCATAACCAATGTAAAAATATCTCCACGCTTATTTTTCTCTGAGCTTCTAATTGCTACTGATAATGTATCTTTTTTAACACATATAGCAGTTTTATTATTGCCTTGTGGTAAGGCGGCTCTCCACTCTGTAGGATATTCGTGTAGTCCATGGCACTCCAACGATAATAAAATCTGTTCTATACAATTATTCTCTATAATGTATTCCTTTAGTTCATCTGCATTAATACACGCTCACCGCCTCCATCACAAATTTATGAAACATTCTTCTTATATTCCCATATATAACCACCAACAGTCTTTCTTTTATGTTGACAACACTTAGTAATACTTCCACGATCCAAGCCAAGTTCTATTGCTGCATCTTTTGTTGATGGGAATATTTTTATAATTTCATTTGTATCTTTATTGATTTGAACAATAGGTTTCTTATTCTTTTCCGCTGTTTTCATTATTGAATCCGTTGATGGTTTATACCAACTTCTACTATCAAGAAGTTTTTTAATACTTTCTTGTGTATGATGTTTCCCATAAAAAGGATTATCTTTTCCTGCGCATTTTCCTGTCCTTGAAGCACTAATTTTCTGTAATGTTTCTTCTGTATGTTTTTTGCCATACATAGGGTTATTCTCTCCTTGAATGTCTTTCGAATGTTGTTCACACCATTCTTTTGTATGCTTTACACCTGCAACACCATCGCCACCAATTGTAATATTGTATCCAAATTCTCTATTGTTAGATTTTAATTTTTGTATCAATAACTTTTCAAAATTATTAGCTTCTTCTTTTGTTAAATTACTTGCAACAACCTCATGATAGATGTTATCCCATCCATATTTCTGAATTGCATTATAGAAATATTTCTGAGAATAATATCCAAATCCATTTCGCCATCTTTCACAAGGTTCTTTACTAGTAATTCCAACATAATATTTGTTGCTTGGTGTAATATGTATATAAACGCTCCATGCCATATTAATCACCAATCCTGTACAATATTGCAAATACCAAGATCTTTATTTGTATTTGTACTAAAATCAAATTCACTTATAATTTGGAAAGCATCGGTTTGACCAAACCTATTTTTAGGAATAAAAGTAATCATATAATGTTTATCTGGTTTTAACTTAAATGGAATTTTACTTTTACCATTAACTCCATCAAATCTATAACCCACAATCTCATGTTTGCCACCCTCGAATTCATCTTCAAAAGGTCTACGGATCATCAGATTTACACTCATAACATCTACAATACTTTTACCAAGACCAATTTCATTATTTGTTAAATATCTCATTTTGATACTAGCCTTACCAAGCTGATAAGTTACGAATAGCCCAACATTTTTTGCTGTTGGCTTTACAACGTCATATAGCTTAACCATATCTCGTGTCATTGACTTATATATCTCATCAGTCTTTGCATCAAAACTTTCTTTTAAAGTATCAAGAACAAAATATCTAACACCTAGACTTGCATATTTTTTTATCAATTTAATTACAATATTTACTGAATATCTCTCAAGAGGAACTATTGTAATATTTTGTTTCTCTTTTTTGTCTTCAATCCATTCAGCAACTTTTCTGAGCTGTCCCATTGTCTCTTCATCAAATTTACCATCACGCAATTTGTACTTTGGTAAATCGAATTTAAAGACATTATTAGCAACCCATATAACTAATTCTCTTTGAACTTTTGTCTGATCTTCCTCATTGATAAAAAATACAACCTTTTCATCATAATGAAGAATTGATGGAATAATATAATTCATAGCAGTTGTAGATTTACCAACACCTGAATTAGCACCAAGACCATAAATATTCCCATCACAATTGAATCCACCTATTTCCTTATTGAGAATGTCACAATTATGTAATGGTAATCCAACGCTTTTGCCAGAATTCAAATCGTCAATAAACTGATTAATTCCTTCGCAAGCATTGTAGGATTCAACGTCTCTTGCAGCATTTACAAAAATGTGATTTATCATTGCTTCATATTCTTCATAAATTTCATCCAATGACATATCACAAAATTCATTAATACGATTGCATACAGGGAAGTTGTTTTTTAACATAACCAGGACAGTTTTCCATTTGTAAAGCTCTTTTACATACCCATCCATATTACTGACATTGACATATTCTTTTGCTTTGTCAATTATCTCATAACCACCGTAGTCGTCATATTCCTTCTTTAGTTTTGGATGTTTTTCAAGATATAAACCAACAGTCATATCATCTAAAACAGACTTTTTCTCAACAACCAATAAATCACTAGCGATTTGCCAATAAACACGCCACGTATTTTCACTAAAATCTTCTAATTCCAGTGTATAATCAAAAAATAATTCGGGCTGTTTATATAGAATCGCTACTATATTAGCCTCTGCTATTACTTTATATTCTTTGATTTGCTTTGCTGCTTTTAATACTTCTTCTTGATAAGGCGTTAATTTTTTATTCTCTTTTTTTGTAGTAGCCAATTAATACCTCCTCAGAAAAGTTTTTTCATTCTATCGCTTGTTTCTTTCGTCTTTTTCACATAGCTTGCACTATCATGGTTCTGATTTTCATATTCTACATTTTCAGCTTTTGTTTTTGCTTTTTCTGCTCTCTGCAATCTCAAATATACATCGTTGATTTCAGGTTCAATCATTTTCATAATAAGATTGATTTTATGTTTTTCATCTTTGATTTTCTTTTCATTTTCATGTAAATATGTAACAATTTTTCTCTTACATAACTTAAAGGTACATAAAATTGTGTAATCATCATAATTAGCTTTTGCTTCATGATTATTATTCGCTATATGTTCGCCACGTTTAATACCTTGTAGCTTTAATGCGAGATACTGTGGAAATTTCATATTATCATCGTATTCAAGAATCTCTTTCTTTACATACTCACATAGTTCAATCCACTGCTCATTATCTTTCTTTTTTATATTTCTCATTTACCAAATCATCCTTTCTTAAAAACTCCAACAGGCAATTAACCTGTCGGAGTATAATTTTAATTAGGCTAACTGTAACTTGGCAAAATCAATTAACTCTGTAAGAGTATCTGGTGACTGCATTTCAAGATTCTTTAATGAAACATCCTTATCCTTCATCTGCTTGTTTACTTTGAGCAAAGCATCTTTGTTATCCTTGAGTGACTTTAATACATCTTTAAATTCAGCAGCTAACTCTTCTGCTTTCTCAGCTTTGTCAACCATAGAATCTGTAGAAGTCTTTAAGTCATTCTTGTATGATGTCTCATTTGTCTCAAGATCATGCATTGACTCAAAGTAATCCTTCCAAATATCATAAGATGGATTCTCGATAATCTGACCAACCTTTGTAACATTGGTTCTATCCTTCTTAACCTTGGCAAAATAACGGACATCTTCACCATTCTCTTCCTTATAAAATTCAAGAATTGTATCATAGTCAAACTTAACTGACTTGTGCATATCAGGCTTAATTCCAACTAACTTACGGTTATCACCAGTTCCTTCATACACTTCTGTAGCCTGTGCAACTGATACAACATGCTTACCCTTTGCAGAGAGGTCAATCTTAGCCTGCTGAAGCTTCATGTTAATAATCTTAATACGTCCCCACTGTCTCTGAGAAACTACTGTATCATCAACATCTCCACCTTTTCTACGTGCTTTCTTCTCTTCAACCTCTGTTGCTCCAACCTGCATAGTTGCATAAAACTTTGTCTCTGAGTCAATATCAAGTGTCTGAATTTCATCAGAATCAACTGCTTCATCAATATCATCCTCTAAATCATCAAGATCTGATGTATCATCTACTAAGATAAGATTATTGTATGTCTTACCATTCGCCAATGTAATATCCTTGCCCTCGTAGTGTGCAATACCAGTCTCTGAGTCAATACATGCAACTTTAGGGAATGTAAGTGCGAACCATGACTTTCCAGAACCTTCGTAACCATATGCTAAAAACTTTCCACCAATCTTTGCTTCTCTTGCTTTTCTAAATGCCAATTGTTTATCCTCCTAGAATTTAATTTTTTATAAAGTGCTCACCCTGTTTATAACAGGGCAAGTATATTTTTTAGTTCATACCTTCAAGCATTGCAAGAAGATCATCATCTTCTGATGAGCTGTCACTTTCTGTTTCAGAATCGCCATCATCACTTGGTTCTACACCAGCATCATTTAATGCCTGTTCGTAGAAATACAGGTCATCCTCATCATACTTACCATCTTCAAATGCTACAGTTGGTTTTCTATCATCACCATCACCAACATATGTAATATCAGGCTTAACAATAATCATTCTTCTCTCACGATTACCATTTCCTACGGCACACTTCTTTTCAGCCTCTTCCTCTGAATAAAGTCCCATTTCGATAAGTTCCTTAATGTCGTCAGGAATGTCATCTTCTGTGATATTTACTACTGAACCACCTTCAACTAAATTTCCTGTAACCGTAATTTCAGTAATCTTACCCTTCTTAGGCTTGAAAAATCTCTGAAGCATCTTTGCTGTAATTTCTGGATTCTCGTTGATAGCAACCTCAAATGTCTTAGGGAATGTAACATTCTTCTTAACCTCAACCTTTTCTCCATTAATCTTAGGCTTACCAACATAATCAACAACATATGTAGAAAGCTCCATAGTTCCCTTGTCCTCATTTTTCTTTCCAATACTCTTAGAATCTACAAGGATTGTCTGTGAGAATGTAGCCTTGAAATCTGCTTCATCATCAACCTTTGAAAGAACAATAGATGTAATTTCCTTCTTTGTAGATACATTCCCTTCGTACTCGCTATAACCCATTGTTCCCTTTACGTTTACAATCATTCCGTCTTCAAGATGCTCATTGAGATATTCAACTGCGTCATAAGCTGTAAGGAACTTCTTATATACAGTCTTGTCCTTAACATCCTTCTCAACACCAACTGTTAAGAAAGAAGAATCTGAAATACTGTCATATAAAGACTCATCAAGACGATCTTCCCATGCAATCTCTACTGACTTACTCTTTCCTGAATCATCCTTTTCATCCTTGCTATATGCACGAATAACATTATCCTTATCAGGGAAGAAACCACTTCTCATCTCTGCATAAACTACATTACCATTGCCACAATCAACACCAACATACATACTATTATCTGTCCAACCAGAATCATAACTGTTGTCAAGATTGAATGTCTTGTCTGTTACTTTTACACGCCCAATAAGATTAAATGCTGCCTTGCCTTTCTTTAACGCTTTTCTTTCCTTTGTCTTTGCCAAATTACTTGTCCTCCTTAAAATTAAATAATTTATGTAAATATTGTTAATAAAACAATCTATATAAACGCCCAACAGGACGGAACATGGAAGTAAATCTATGTGAAAATTTATCCATAAACAGTGATTTTTGAGTGCAAAAACTCAAGGGTATGCTGCTAACCACCCAATATTTATTCGCTGTTCAGTTATTTGTATTTGGAAATTTTGAACTGAATTGTTCAAGACTAAGAACTTACTTTATTGTTCATAATATTTAGTATTGTATTTAACATATTCTCTGTGGTTGCGAAGTCTCCACCTAAACAAGAAGCAGTTGTCTTTATTTCATAAGTCCAATCAGCTTTATTGCTTGTTGGCTCTACTGGATAATCCATATATAATACTGTTCCTTTTGGAACAACAATATTATTGTATTTATTCTTGTAATCTTCTTTCAAAACTTTTAACCACTTTTGACAACCTTTATTATATGATTTATACTTTGCATCACTTGTATATACATGAAAATAAGGTTCAGACGGATATTCAATGCTCTTGAATTTGTTAATTACAAGTAATACTCCATCAGATATTCTATAAAGGTCTTGATAATCTGTTTCTGCTAATATCTCTATTTATATCACCTCACTTATATATTCTCTATCAGTAATTTATTTATCACACATAATACTGCCATCAGAATTTAATCTTGGTATCATGCCGCCCCTAATAGACAATAAATAATGAACACCTGTATCAGAATCAATAAATTCATAAACATAACTACCATTTATTTTACTAATTGAATTGCTCTCACTTGATTCTGTAGTTTCTGGAACGCTACATCCAACTAATGAAAATGTTAAAATTGTTGCTGTTAGAAATATCATAAGCTTCTTTTTCATATCTTTTACCATCTCTTATCTATATATTCTCTGTTACTATCGAAGAATGTGAACCATTCCTTCTCTTGTACCCATTAAAACAGGTTCTTCACCATTAGCTTTCATCTTCCAATAAGCACTTTTACTTTTCTCCATATTTAATTGATGTTTCAAGCTTTCAATTTCTTTCTCATAATAGTTATTATCGAACTTCTGAATGCCAATCTGCTTATAGTCTTTAGAAACATGTTTTACATAATAATTGGATATATAATCACTTGTACCATCTGAATACTGAATTGTTGGCTCAAAGAACCCACGCTTTTTACATTCATCACAATGACATATATCTGAAATGTAACCAATTCTTCCATCTCTATTTTCTACGAAATCTCCGATGTTAAATTTCATATCTGTTACATTATTCTCTTTTGGTATATCAACTTCTTCAAAGAAAAGATTTACATATTCAATATCTTGTGCTGATCCGATAAATCTGTATCCTAAGTTTTCATATTCTTTAATTGTTTTATGTGCATCAGATAATCTAACTCTTACCTCCACATTCTCACCTCCTAACAACCAATGAAACAGTGATTTCTTGTCCTTTTTATTACTATATATAGTAGTTTTATTTTATCTAACCACTATATATAGTATGTGATTTTATGAAATATACTATCTATTGTATTATTCTCTCTTTTACTTCAATAAAGCAGCAATCTCATCAATTTCCAACTCTGTTTTCTTATCATCAGAAAGCAACTTGTCCAACTTGCTCTCCATTTTCTTCAAATCAGACTCTTCTTTCTTCAGACCAGATACCTCTAACTTACTCTTAATATCTTTAATCCATGCTGTCACACTGTATCCTGAAATTTCAAAATCAGTCATATTAAGATCCTTTGCAGACATTAGATATGAATTCAATCTAATCAAAAGTAATAATAATTCATCATCTGAACACACGTTGAGATTAATTGTCATTCCATCCATATTAAGAACGCAATTTGTTTCAGGAATAAACCTAACCTTCTTCTCAGAAATTGATTTCTTCTTAGTTTCAATCTGTTTCTTTAATTCTAAAATTCTGTCATCGTTTTTACTCATTAAACTCGTACTCCTTTTTATATTCTCTACCATTTGCTAAATATTTCTGCTTACATACTGGTTTTAACTTTTCAAAAACTGTTTCAATAGAAACTGGAATCATATGCGTCTGAATTTCTTTTTGACCATAACGTACTTCCACTTCTCTCTCTTCTGTCGGGAAAATATCAATTGCTTCCTTATCTCCATGATAGATATTCTTGGCACTATATTTATAAACAGTATATTTGCCGTTATCTTCTGACCTATATGGCGTTGTCATTTCATATTTAATATATTCTCCATTGTTGTTTACCATAAAACGAACATTGACATATTTTCTTGTTATATCATCATCGACATATGTATTAATTGCTTTTTCATAAAAATCTTCAAATGAGATATTTACAATTTTATCCTTGCTATCGTCTATAGGAGAGAATTGATAAGATGATTCCATTGAATCATAAATTTCAGAATATTTAGATGTGCATTTATCATCAAGACAACTAATAAGTTTGTTTTTAGGAACACTTTTGAATTGCTCAAATTCATACTTCCCATCGCTTAATCTTGCAAACCAATGCATTTTACCATATGGAAGGTTGTTAATTCCTTTATGAGAAATTTTTGTATATCCAAATCGACCTGGTTCATTTGGAATATCTTTATAGGATTTAATTTTTATAGTTTTACCATCCTGTATAAATTCATAACCATAACCGTATATTTCAAAACGTCCCATATAAATCCATTCGATATTTTCTTTTGTAAGATATGTTGCACCAAGGATCAAGTCTCTTGTCTTAATAGATTCATTATTATGTACAATCTTATTATAAGCTGCAATCTGTTTATAGTCAGGTGACTCAACAGGCATAAGAACTAAATCCTTACCATCCCATCCATATATAAATTCTCCTTCAAGTCCCTTACCTTTGATACAATTCGCATTTTCGAGAATATACAATAAATTTTCAATGGTAATTTCAAACTCAAATCCTCTTGGATCATATACTCTACAATAAGCATGTCTGTGATCCCATCCTATAGAGTAATCACCAGCTTTCTTATTTAGTACAAATCCTTCTGTTGGAATATTATCAAATTCATCATTCGGAATTTTATCATCACGCCAACTATTCCATGATGCTTCTTTTCGCAACTTACCTTTTTCATCATAGTAAATGACATAGGCAAGTTTTCCTGTATAAGTTCCTGAACGATTTTGATATCCAACATTTATCGTTTTAGGAACAAAAATACTGCTGTTCAATCTGTTATTCTCTCCTTTCTTTTTCTGATTAATTACTCTTTCAGAATACTTCATACTTATTTATTCTCTGTTCTTAGAATCCCATTTAACAAAATCTTCTAAATCATATTCACCAGATTCTTCTTCCTTAATCTCAGGAACAAATACGTTATAATTACCTTCGTTACGATCATGCTCAGTAATTTGTTTCAACATTTCGTACATATTTGTAATTCCTAACTGATATGCTCTCTTCTCACCTTCAGTCATTCCGTCACAAATTTCATCATTCTTGTTTTCTAATAGATCCTTATATTTTTCTAAGCTTTCTACGATTAATAAAAATTCTTCGTTCATTTATATATTCTCCTATTCTTCCTCATCAAAACCACAGATTTTACTAATATCTTCGAGGAAATCTTTTTCGTCAGGAAGACTACCAAGACTATATTCTGTAACAAATTTAACAGGATAATATTCTTTGGGATTTTCTCGATACTCTTTCTCTGCAATTGGTGTTAAAAAATAAAATCTTTCAGATTCATCTAGTGGCTCTTTATTAAAACCTTCGTATACTTCATAAGTATTCTTATCCAAATCAATAACATAAGCCCACTCACAGAAAAGGCTATCTGCTGCAAAGTTTAATGAGTTTTGCAACTTTGTTTTATTCTTAAACATAATTAGCTCTAAAATATCTCCACCTGTATCTCTTGATAATTCTGGATAAAACTTCTGCCATGAAAATCTTGGATTATCCTTCTTTGCTTCATCAATATTCTTATTTATCTCATCAAAATCTTCCTTAGACAAATATGTACAATCATTTACTGCATTTCTTAATTCGTTAATATTTATCCCTTTAAGATATTTAAGCAACTGTACGCCTAAACCTTTAGGATACCCATCCCACTGTCCATACTGTGCAACTTTATATTCGCCATTACTATGTACAATTGTTAAATTTCGTGTTCCCATTTGTACCTCCTGTTCTTATATTATCTGTAAAAATTTTCAAAGGAAACGAATCTTTCTTGTTCTCAGTTCACATCATTATGTGTTTCACCATCTGAGTAATAAATATTCCAATCCTTGAATAACTCAATCAATTTATCATTATCCCAATCATATTCATTACAATGTGTAATGGTGATTGATTTTTTATCTCCAAAGTTTCCTATATCATTAGAGCATCTACTATATAATTCTCCTAAATCCAGTGTTCCATATCTCAATGTATCCTGGAATGGATTTGGCACATTTGTTTTATCAAACATATATTCGTTGATAAATCTCTTATTACATTCAGATGGGAATTTACCAGCACCATGTCTTGTTAAATAAGTACGAGATACATAACAAGTTTCAATATTTATCTCATCATTCCATTCAACATTTTCAATTATTCTCTTGGGATTTTTAATACCTGTATTAGACGGTGTTAGATGTGGAAAATATTCTGTGTTGTTCTGATCAAGCAATAAACCTTGTGCAGCTTCAAATACAATATTGTCAAATTGATTTAAGAAATAATTATCTGATATAGCCAATGAGTGATTATTCATAAAATCCCAATCATCTAAAAAGTGTTCAAATATACCATTATCAAGGAATATTTTTGACCATTCATCTGTTAATATAATATTCTCTCTTTCAAATTGTTCTAAGTAGTATTCCCTGATATGATTATCTACATCAGTTATGCCAGCTTTATATCTTTTGATAGTTTCAAAAATTCCCAAGCCACAACTACCATGTTTATTTTTTCCACGATTTTCTTCTATAATCTGATTTGCCATCATATCAAAAGGTGTAGTCAACATACAATTTTGATTGATATAAACATTCGTAATATATCCTAATTTCATCAATTCATCATATTCCTGCTTAAAGATAATTGGATTAACAATAAAATCCTCAGATAAATATGTACTTGCATGATTGAATGTTCCAGATCCAAAATGATGAAAGACATGTCTGATTCCATCAGGCGTTGTTACGGTATGTCCTCTCTGAGCACCACCATTTGAACAAACAACAATACTATTAGGTTTCTGTGAGAAATAATCTGTCATTAATCCCTTTCCACAATCTCCAAAGTTAGCACCTATTACAATCTTAATGTCTTTCATCTCTTAAATCTCCTATCCTACCAAGTAATTCCTTCTGAGTTAGAAGGTGTAGTAACTGTATCTGTAACATTATTCTCTGCTTCACTAACAATAATATCTACAATCTCATTTGTAATACTATCCATAGTTACTCTTCTAAAGTGTGTATCATCAAGATACTTCTTGTAGGACTTCTCAATTTCTTCTTCATCCCATCTGTGACCGTGATTTACATCTAAATGATAAATGTTAAACTTCTGAGAAGCCTCTTCGTATAAATCCTTAGTCTCTACATCAGACTGAAGGTTATCACCTGTCACCTCTGATAAGCCATGACCTCTACTCTTAAATGGAAGATATGGATTTAACTGCTCATCACCCATTGTAATAATAATTCCTTTTCTTCCACGGTTTAAGCAATCAAGCTTTGTGTGACGAGAACCGAAATACCATGCTGCTGTGTAGGATTCATAACTATTTCCACCACCGCCAAATTCAAAATAAATCTTGTCAAGCTGTTCAGCAATACGAATATCTGACTCAAACTGTGAAGCCTGAATTGGATAGCTATCACAAGCTAAATCACCAATACCCATGATAAGGAACTCAACATCTGTAACCTTTTCATATAACTTAGTCATAATTACATTTAACTTCTTTGCCACTTCAACGGCAGCCTGTCCCATAGAACCAGTTACATCAAGTGCAAGAATAACAGGAATTGTGTTTGGATGTTCCTCTGTATCGCAACACTCTCTAATAACATTCTTAGGATCAAGTGCAGAATCAATATTTCTTGCCTTAAACATGTCCTGATTAGAATAAGAACCTCTAATCATACCATCCGTTGAAACACTCATACCCTTTGTTGTTGAATAACTTACATAACTATCTCTTGTCCATGAACCGCATCCCATATTATGCCTCCTCCTCTTCATCTACTTCTGTATCATCGTCATCATTGCTACTCATATCAAAGTCGAACATTCCGTCAAACATATCACCCATATTTCCACCCATCATCATAAGTGGTAACATAGAACTCATTCCACCATTGCCATTCATCATGCCAGCAGAACCATTATCACTTTTCATCATCTGAGAAAGCATCATGTACTTAAAGATATTATTTGTACCTTTCTTACCTTTAATAACATCACTTCCAAACATCGAAACAATCTTTCCATAAAAATATGTATTGCCCATAAATACATGTCTTTCAGGAAGCACGGTTTCAATTGTTGAGTCCTCATAATTGATTACTGTAATCTTTGTCTTATCGGCTTCAATAACACATCTTGGCTTACCATTTACAAGAATGATGTCACCCTTCTCTACCTTATTAGTTGGAATAATAAAGAAGAATTCCTCTCCAATATCAAATACAAAGTTACTACAGTTTGTGAGCTTGCCAGTCTTGATGTTATATGTCTTATAACCACCATTTGTCTTAACTGCAATTCCACCATTCATAGAAAGTCTACACATTCCACTTCCTACCTTACCAAACATGCCATTTAAAAAATTGTTCATCATATTTATTTCCTCCTATGATATAAAATTATTGTTTACAATTACTTATTCTCTTAACTGCGACATTCTCATCAATTCTTCTTTGTCTGCTTCTGATAATGTCAATCCTGCTTTAATCCAAGCCTCTGTCTGTTCATCAATTTTCTTCTTATATCCACCTTGAATTATCCCATTTTCACTTAGCAACCTCTTACAATTCTCATACTGAATATCATTTGTCTCATGTGCATTTCTAAGATTACTTTCTAAGCAGCGAATAATATCAATCAGCTCATCTTTTGTCATAGACTTTAATGTACTATCTGAATATGTTCTTCTTCCATCACCTATCGCCATGTTCAACCTGCTTAAACAATCTAGCTGGAAATTCGTCTATATCGCCATCTTTATAAGCCTGTTCTTCACCAACCCAAACAATTTCAATTTTATTAGGATTAAAATTTGATCTACCAATAAAATAAGCCTTCTTACCTTTTTTATAAAATGTTGTATCCTCAATTAATTCAATAATATCTCCTCTTTTCATTCTTTTTCCTCCGATTTTTCATAATACTGTTTTATTAATTAGCTGTCCTATATAATTATTCTCCTATAACTATTTAAAACATCATTTATCTTATCAACTAATATTGTTGGATCACTTGACATACGACATACAAATTCATCATTACAATAAACTTCATATACATCATCATATTCTGGTCTTCCCCAACAATCACATCCATTTACAACTTCAGTTTTCTCTATACGAAATATATTAATCACCTCCCAAGAAAGAAAAATTTCTTTCTATGATTCAAACTGATAATCTTTGTTACTTACAAATTTGTTAATTTTTCCATCTTTGAAAAATACAAATTCTGCATAAAAATCATCTGTATTTTCTGACATTGCACACGAAACATATTCATCAGATTCCTCGTCATATTTTTCAAACCATCTCTCAACGCCATCATCAACTGTTGTATTTTTAAAAACAAAATATGGAAATTCATTTTCGTCAATTGACAAAATATCATTTGCTATTTCGGTAAATCTTTCAATAATATGTTCTCTTTTTAATACTGGGATATTATCTTCTTCTGATACATCATAAGTATCATTTTGTTTTAAGAATTGCATAATAGAATTTGAAATAATCTGTTTATCAGATGTATGAAAAATCTGTTGATTTGACATCTCCCAACAAATCCTATCAGGTGTGTTATCGCACTCATTAATGGATTTGTTAGTTCTTGTCCATACATCGTTTCCGTCCATTCCAATAATTCCCTTTTTAAAACCAAATGGTGTTTGAATGTAATCATGAATATATTTATCTGGTAAGACGCTCCAAATTATAGGAGAAAACCACCATGAGTTTTTATATTCAAATATTTCTTCTCCTGTATAGTCTTTTCTTATTCCATAAATACTACTACTGCTCATTTATTCTCCTTTCTTATCCTTAATCTAACCACCTATTATCCAAATAATAGAACCCAAATACCATTCCTCCGATTAAAATAACCCAAAAGATCCAGAAAATAATAATTGGAAAATCAGATTCTAACCTTTCTATCGTCTCGTCAATAGTCGAATTATTATAAAATGATGTGTTATCAGAAATAGTTTTATCTCTCAAATCCGTAAAAATTGTTCCTTTATATTCAGTGCCAACACCATAATATTTGTACCTCACGTTACTTGACTCTTTAATTGTGTCAATATAATCAGTACCAGGTAAATCAATTTTATTACTTGTGAAATTTACTCCACAAAACGATATTTCTTTGCACTTAATGTCTTCACTTCCGACTTTATCCCAAGTCCAATATGTTTCTGTCGTATAGTATGTTTGTGATTTACCATTTACCGTTCTCGTATGTCTAACCTTTCGTGTATGTCTTGTATATCTTTCCTTAACTTTCTCCACATACATATATTCTCCACTAATTTCAGGATATGTAACTGTATCAACTGCTTTCAAATCACCATATACAAACGCATTACCAACATTAGTATCCATACCATATTGGAACATTTCTTGACTTTCTATCTTAACAGCCTTGTTATATTTCTCATTTTTATCCATTTGGTACTCTGAAATCTTGGAAGAAATCAGAATACCAAACAGAATCATAACTGCAATGATAGAAATACTAGCCAAAATTTCACGTTTTGTTATTTCAAAATCGCCAAAATCAAAACCTTTTCTACCATATCTCATAGACTAATCCTCTTTAAACAAATCCAGTGGAGCATCAACTGGTGCATTGTAATCCAGATACTCATATTCCTGCACTTCATATCCAAGCAATCCAAGAAGCTGTCTTGTAGGGAACTTTCTTACATATCTCTTGTATTCCTTAATCTGCTTATTATAATTGCTGCGATACTCTGCAATCATATTCTCTGTCATAGATAACTCATTCATAAGAGTCTTATAGTTCTCATTGGACTTCAACTCAGGATATGCTTCTGCAACTGCTGTAATAGCTGTTGTTACATTCTCAATATCTCCTGTTGATCCACGACCATCTGCAACTGCTGTCAATGTATCAGCTTCATGTTTGTCATACTGTTTTACGCAATCAGCAAGGTTATATACAAGATCAACTCTTCGCTTTTCCTGTACCTTAATATCTGATGACGCTGTATTTACCTGCTCCTCAAGTGCAATAGCTTTATTCTGCGAACTCTGTACACCAAATACAATCATCAAAATAACTGCTAATACTCCTACGCCAATAATTACTGGCACTTTCCAATTTGTGTTCTTCATTTAAAAATCTCCTTTATATGTAATTTTTTATATTTTGAGATTCTAAACGCCTTGCCTTTCAAGGCTTTCGTGATCTCTCAATTTGTTATTCTCTACTTTTTATTCATTTTCTTTACAAATTCACGATACTTCCTTGTATATTCGTAAGAATCTCCAAAAATATTATTAACAGCCTTATAAAGTTTCGGTTCATACTTTTGAATTACTTCTAATTCATATTCAAAATCTCTACCAAATGGGCAGCCTGCACAACCAGTTCTTTTCAGTCCATATTCTGTATAACACTTGCTGTGTTCAATATCATAAGCATTTTCGTAATCTATTTTGTCTGAGTCTTTATACCAAAATAAAGGTCTATAATTATCACAACCAGAATCATTTTCATCAAAACAGCTTTTATATGCAGTTGCTCTTGCTCCACCTTCTGCTTTTCTTACACCTACAATATTTAGGTCAAATGGTATTTTTCCATCGCCATACACACCTTCTCTTAAAAGCTTATGTGAGACATCTTTCTTCGCATATTGACAGCATTTGTTAGAAATTTTAAATGTTGGTGGGTTTTCAATCATGAATTCTTTTAGCCATTTATTATGAGTGATATTAAATTGACTACCATTACCTTTTATTCCACACCACCATTCCAATGCAGATTTGCACTTCGGATACTTCTTATATAGTGTATCAAAATCCTCGTCTTCCCATTGGAAGTTATGTTTTTGTAATCTTTGGATAAATTCACTGACTTGCTTAGAAAGAAATGGTTGTCCATATCGTTTACATGATAGTGGGATTGGCTTAATTGCTTTATATGAATCAATTGTTATATCATATTTATTTTCTAAATATTTAAGATGCTCTTTTGTTGCAGAATATTCTAATCCAGTATCAAACCAGACATACTTCACTTTATTGCTTTTATCGCATCTATAAACAATATCCAACATATCATCACTATCTGATCCACCTGAAATAGAACATAGTATATATAAATATTTGTGGCTGTTAATTTTTGACCACGCTCTTATTAAGTTGTCTCCTATTATTGAATTTACAGGACAATCCTGTAATAATTCTTCAATTGTATTAGCATTCTGTACCAATATGTACTTTCCTCACTGAAATTTATTTCATTTCAATGAGGTAAAGCCATACTTAGTGAGTGTCTTTTTACGTCACTATCACATTACTTTTTCGATTCATATAAACCAATGATCCGTTTTATGAATCATTGTGACAACCTTTGCTAATCAAAGGCATTAAATACATATGGTGAAAAACTAACCAAGTGGTAGTACAGCCTCGCAGATTCGTTCAATACTGTTGACTTCACATTTTGTCATTTTATGATTTGGATTATCTTTGTTATAATCCTGAATAAACATATCTATCCAAAAATCTACATACTCATCATCTGACTCCGAATCCATTACAGTATATCTATCAACTGTCTTGTAATTTCCTTTTTCTGTCACATAGGATAGATTTATCTTATAAACAGGTAATGTGATTTTTGTTTTTAAGAAATTTTTAGGATGAATATTTTTTAATTTTTGCTTCAAATCTTCATCAAAAATTTCAAATGTATCAATTCCAGTCCTCAATGAGCAATTTTCAAAAAAATCACTTGGATGCACTACTTTTCACCACCTTTCTGATATTTTGTTCTCTTGTTTGTTGGGATTCCAATAGCCGAATGGCTTAGATATGATTAAAAATTTCCGAATGAAAGATTGGTTTGCTTCGAAACCACTACTTGCTCTTCTTTACAGAAGTATTATTAACTGATTTCTGAATGTTCTTCATAAGCTGAATATTATCGTTAATCATAAGTGCTAACGCCTGATCCTCTGTAAAACCAACATTTACATATGCATCAAACATATTCTTCTTGGTTCTCGCCTGAATTGCAGGATATTCAGTATTCTCAGAATAATCCTTTGCAATAATCATGAGCTCCTTCAGGACATCATATACAGGCTCTTTATACTTTGTAATGTATGTCTTTACTACCTCTCCTAAACTTTCTGGGTTCTCTGCTAATAATCTTAAAATTGTTTCCATGTTTAATATTCTCCTTTATAATTTTTTGTTATTCTCCAAACTCACAAGTGTCACATGTTGAAAAATACTTATCGTGATCTATGCAGCATTGTGGTCTGTTATCGTCTTCATCAGTTTCTTCATTAAATTTAATATAAAATGGAGTACAATCACAGACCAATATTGATGCGATTGACATTCCGTAAATAATGGCAGATTTACACTCTTGATTATCCTTGAATATTGAACAATTGACCATCTTGTTAAATTCTTCAGACCCAATGAAATTCAATACTGTTTTCTGTAATTCGGTTGAATCAATTAGCTTTTTATAATCATCCATTTGATACCTCTTTTCTATAATCCAATGATATGTTGCTTTCATGTGAAGTTATTCAGATATGATTTTCTGAAACATATCATCTACTGAGTCCAATAAGTCATATCTCTTATCAAATGCTGCTGTTGAACTTCTTGCAAATTTACGCTCAACCATGTCGATGTAGTAAGTCATTGTTCCATCATCGCCCATATAAAACTCATTCCATTCATCATCAGACATCAATCTTCTAACATTCAACTGGTCAATGGCAAGATTATCAAAGCTAACTACCTTAAATTTCTCAATAATATCTGCAAGATTTTCATATAGCCAATTCTGCTTTGCAATAATGTTTTCATGATCTTCTGAATAAAAATCATCACCACGTCTTAAATGTTTATAGCCAAGAATCAGCATCTTCAGATTATAATTCTCCAAAGTTTCTATATCCGATGGTTTTAATACTCCGTTGATTACATGAATAACCGCATTTGTGTATTGCTTAATAAGTTCAATAAATTTTTCTGTGGGATTTACAAGTGATACACCAAGACCATAGATAAGTTTTTCATCAACGAGCTTTCTAATAAGTTCCTGTTTTCTTTCAAAATGAATCTGATTAACCGTCATGTTCACAATGACTTTTCTATCTTTGAGTTTCTGTAAGAATGGAATTAAGTCAGGATGACTTGTAGCATCTCCACCACCAAGAGCAACTTCCTGATACGGATGAAGTGTGTTAATAAATTTTTCATTCAGAATATCTCCAAACTTTCCATCTGTTGTACTACCTTCATGACAAAATGGACATCCCATATCGCAGTAATTGCAAATTTTTATATCCATATTTTCTGCAAAAGCTGGCACAAACTCATCATCTTCTGTCTCTCTGATCTTTGTTCCATCGCTCAAAATCGTAGTTCTAAAGTTACCATTCTTGTATCTTCCTAATAATTCCATTCTTAAAATCCTCCAAATTTTTATTTAATCATGACCATAATATCCAAATCCATAAACCGTCTCACCGCTTGGAGTGGTAAATGATTCTGAATATGTTTCATATTCCATATAATCATAATCATCAAACTGATCATATGTAAGAAATTCTCTCTCGTCATTATCCATTGACTTTTTAATTTCATCAGTAATAGGAACTAATTCATCATCCCATCTACTCCAAACAAGTTCGCCATTCTTCCATTTATCATAATCTGAACTTGTACACATAGTTAAGCTGTGTACTGAGCTACTATTAGTTTCAAATACTCCACGTCTAATCTGTTTCTTCATAAATTAATTTCCTTTCATGTAAACTTCATAATTATCGAATTCTGGTTTTAAGCCACCATAATTCGTATAAGTTCCCCAATTTGTTTTTTCTTCACCTTCATTAATATACATTCTGTCATTAAATCCGTCTGAATTATCATTACCTGTAATAATTACTGAATTACCAAATAAGTATCTAAATAACTTGTCTGAATCTGATAATACATCATTGACAAAATCTTCTGTTTCATCTGAATGATCAATGTAACCATCAATATCATAATAATATCTAGTTTCTCCACCAAATTCCCATGAATCTACTTTTAATTCTGGAAGAGTGTATTCAATATTATTGTTATCCAAAATATGTTTTAACTTCTGTAAATTTTCATCAGCTTTATCTTTATCGAAGCCTAAAATCGCTGTAATTAAATATGAAGCCTTGCTATATAAGCTATCATATTCATCATTCTCCCAACCAAATTCACCTGTTTCAAAATCAATATGAGCAAATGAATTATGTCTATATTCATTTTTTGTAATACAAATTGCATGTGTGCTACTTGAATTAGTTTCAAAAGCACCTCGCCTAATTTGCCTCTTCATAAATTTTAATCCTCCATACCATAATCATCTCTTGGATACTCATGATCAATTGCATCCATATTTACCAATCCTGCTTTCTTCATATCTGACCAATAACAATATTCATCACCATCCTGAATAACAACATACTTCTTATTTGTCAGATATTCCTCTAATGATATATTCTCTTTTTTAAGAAATCCACTAAGCATATTTTCATCAACGTATCCTGTATATGGCTTCTCAAAATGAAAATATCCATTATCGGTTTCCCAATATTCGATTGTATCAATTCCCCAATCCTTTTCTTTCTGTTCAAGCCACTCATTAAGCTCATCCTCTGTCTTACCATATTCCTGTGCGTATTCACTATCTTTATTCTCTGGATGATTTTTATCAGCTACTGAATCTGAAATCATAGGAACAATAATCTTTTTAAGACCAGGAACATATTTTAATGCAAGTGATTCAAGCTTCTTATAGTTCTCATCATTATATTCATGTACTAATGAAGCACAAGCATATAACCACTTGTCATGGAAATTACCTAATGCTCTAAATGGGCTTCTGCCAAACTCCATATCATGATCCCAAATATGCCATTCACAATCTTTTTCACCAGATTCTTTGTCATCCCATAAATAAAAATCCTTTGCAATCTCATCTGGCGCATAATGCTCATTATTTTTCATAATACAAAGCGAATGCTGACTACTTGAATTTGTCTCGAAAACACCTCTACGAATCTGTCTCTTCAATTCTGTTTACCTCCTTGTTTTAATATTCTCTCTTTGTGACCAAAAGAAACCTGAATTTACTTACCTCTACTTTCTATTAATCCATTCCTTAAACTTATTAAATTCATCTTTTGTAAACACAATATCCGAATAATAAAAATCCTTATTCCTAATAATCGCCCAAATTTTCTTCAACTTTTCAAAGAATGGTCTTTGCTGAGTATAAAAATTGCCATTCGTATAGGTCAAAAAAGCGTAATCTCCATCTTCATAATCGGCGATTTTAAAATGGATACCCTCATCACAACCGCATTTACAGCTTACAATCAACTCATCATCTTTAAAATTCTTAAACATTGCCATAATAATCTCCTTTACTTGCTGTTTCCAAGCCCAACCTTATAATCATCTTTCACATCAATAGTAACTTCTCGCTGGAATTTCCCTTCCTTGTCATACAAAGATAAGTAATATCTATTACCACGTTGTTCTAATACGACATCTTCATTCTCGAATAACTGAACTCGCTTCTGTTTCTGTACTGGTTTATTTTCTACTTTTAAGTTATTTATTGCCTCCTTTGAACCAACAAGGATTGGTGATTTTAATTCTTCAAGGATACACCTAATATCATCATCAAGATTGCCATATCTGTTTGTGTGCCTATCAACTGCTTTAATAACATCATTCTCAAGTAATAATCTGTTTCCCATTTTAATATTCTCCTTTCCACTCTCCCAACTCATAAAAATCATTAATCTGGTCATCTAATTTTCTAACTTGCTTTCTTAAATCATACTCTTCTTTCTTACTATCTGTTCTCTGACACTTCTTCCGTAATTCAATACGCTGCTTAGTCAGTTCATCATACTTTTCAGATACATCAATCTCATCTACGACTTCAATCCCAATCTTCTCACCACAGTGCGGACAAAACTGAATTGGATAGTTGTCTGTCTGTACAAATTCGTCTTCATATGATGTAATAACTTCTGTATATGAAGTACAGAATCTCGGAATATATCTTTCATCATCCCAACAATCATCACTATAAATTAAATCTTCATCTGTGAAAATGATGGCTTTATCATTCTGGATTTCATCACAGCAATGTTTAAATGGCTTGTACTTGTATGAATGTGTATCATTGAATTTTAACTTGATTAGCTCTATCTTCATATTTATTCTCCTAGCTAAATTTCCACCAAAAATCATAAATTTTATGAATATGTTGATAACCTTTGTGTAATTCACCCTTATATCTGCGAATCGCTTTATTGGACTGTCGCTTCAAATAACTGCTTCTTTTACCTCTATACCATCTTTTATAATATGGTTTTGGATTTTCAACATATCCCAAACCTTTAATCAATATCTTATCTTTATATGTTACAGCATAAGGATATCTACACGACACTCTTTCTAAATATTTGAGATGATTTTGATGCCTTAAATATCTCTCACGCTTATTCATTCTCTTTTTCTTGGAATGATTCTTATGCTTTTCTTCATCGTGTTCATACCAATCACTACAATGACCAAAAGAATAAACCTTGCCACCAACTTTATCGCACCAAACACAGTTCTCAATATCTTCTTCGTCAATGTATGATTTATATTTTTCAAAGTCTTCATATCCATAAAGGCAATCTTTACATTTCATCAAATCACCTCTTTTATTTTATTCTCCTAATTTCCTTCCACACCAAGGACAATACGAAATATATTCTTTCTGATGAACAAATCCATCGTCATATTCATCCCATTCAGAAGTTTCAATATCCAAATAATATTCATTTGTCAGTGGATCAACATATATCTGATTGTCAGGTGAATCATAATTACAACGGTTACACATACACTTACCTCGCTCTATCACATTCGTTAAAATCTAAAAGCATCTTATATTTATATTCTCCAAATCTTTCTTTCCAACGCTGCTTTACTTTATCAGTATCCCAACTAAAAGGCATCATATGGTAATTGATGAGGAAACATGTATCTAAAACAACATCAGAATTAACATGATACATAGCTGTCATGTATTGATATGAACCGTAACAATGATGCTGATAATAATGAGCTATCCCATCTTCATCAAATGTTTGTGTACTCAATTTGCCTAAATCGTGATACAAAGCACCTATTCTGAATCTTGCAGGATAAGCATATTTTGTGGAAAATAATCTTGATGCATATTTGCAGTGTTCAAATAAATTCATTGTATGATGCGGACTTTTCTGATCAAATCCTCTCATATCTGGAATATCATTTGGTTCGTAATCATTTAATAAATTATGAATAATAATCTCATCGAATCCTTCCTCGTAGAACGGAATCTGAAATTTTCTAATCTGCTTATCCAACACAAAGTCAGGTACAGGATGTTCTCTATGTAGATTATCTTTTTTGCACTGTTCAAATGGCTTTGGAATAATTACACATACTTTTCTGACATTTAAACCATTTACTTTCATCATAATTGCTCTGCGAGATTTCATAGTCAGATTAGTCGCATCTGCGATTACATTCTTTTTATTCTCCAAATTCTTACGGATTCTATCATGAAAAATTTTGAATACTTCTTCATTATGTTCTTGATTTTCGTAATTACCAGTCAATTCCTCACGAATTGCATCGGATGATACGATTATTGTATTTGGATTCTCATTGGCAATCTGAGTGGCAATGGTTGACTTGCCACTACCACTCAAACCACACATAATATACAATGTAGGTTTATTCATTTAAAGTCTCCTCGAATAACTCTTCAGCTTCTTCCATATCAGGCACATCAGATGTATCTTTAGCAATCCCCTCAATTACCTTAAATTCAAACACCTTATCCTTATAAGCTGTGAATGTTGCTCTATTATCAATACGAACAACTACACCTTCAGCAACATGTGTCTTACCGATTTCATCTGCTGGCATACCATCAAGATATTTATTTACTCTTTCTTTCAAATCTTCTGGTGTAGTAAAAATAAACTTCTCTAAATCAGGTACATGCTTAACGCCCAACTTGTCACACCATACTTCTACAGTTTCCCAAGGCACTTCAACAACTGTTCCGTCTGCTGTTGTCATTGTCATTCGATATACATACATCTCATTTTCGCCTTGTTCACAGCCATATGAGAATGTTGTGGTGTCACCAAATTTCTTAGTAAATTCTTTTTCCTTAACTCCCTTATTAGATACTGAACCCATAATTGGTGTTGTTTCATTTACATATCCGACAATTTCATAGAAAATTTCAGCACCTTCAGGAAGCTTGTCTTTTAATAAATCGTGGTACTTCTTTCTAAATCCATTATCAGAATAATATTCATCATTCTTTGTCATATCCTTTAACACAACTCTTCTGCTACCAGATACAACAGAAACTTCTCTTATAACCTTTGGTTTCATATGTAAAAACTTTCTCAGCTTACTATTCTTCTTTGTAACCTTAACAGTCTTCATAGTACGAGCCGATGTTCCGTGGAGCTTACGAGTAATATAAATTGTATCTCCTGGCTTAAATGCTGATATATTATATGCAAGCTGTGCAGTATCTTTATGCTCCTCAAAAAATGGATATGATACTGTTTCTTTCTGAAACTTATTTTTCTTCTTTAAATTATTTCCATTACCTCTTGAACGATTTTTTCCTCTTGGAATATATTTTTGACAAATCTCATGACCACCAAGAACTGTAATCTGATCGCCATCTTTTAATTTTGAAATATCTGTATACTTAGAAAGTGTTTCAACAGGTAATACAAGTCCTTCTGACTTCTCACCTCTAAGTCTAATAGCGGTTACATTTCTCTTCTCAGCATCCATATAACCACCAATGTTGTTTCCATTCTCATCTTTCTTTCTGACAAGGTTATTATCTGCTGCATACTCAAGTGATAACTGACCGTCAGATGGGAAGAATACTACTTTCTGTCCTTCCTGATAATTCAAATCTACAATTACATTCTGTCCAAATACCTCTACACACTGTAACCTATCAGCGTTACTATGTTTTCTTAATCCTTTTAATGTTGTGATATAAGCACAATACATAAGTTCCTCTTACCTTAGTAAGTAGTGCGCACTTTATCCTATAGGAACTTTTCTATTTTCCCTTTCTTCTTTAATCTTCTAATTTGTTACCTTTTGCTTCATTACAAAGCTTACACATTGTTTGATAGTTACTAATATCATCAATACCACCTTTTGAGCGTGGCATAATATGATCTTTTGTCATTAAAATTTCATCACCATTATCATCAACTGCATACAAATTTAGATGATAACTTTTATCCTGTAAATGTCTTTCTTTTGCAAAATATTTTCCTTCAATTCCACAAACTACGCATTTACAACCTTTAGTAAAAAATGTTTGGTATCTTTGGCTATTGCCCTTAATCAAATCTCCATCAAAATCAACTTTTGCAAGTTTTTTATCTTTCTCAAATAAAACATCCTTTACTTTATCTCTGACTTCTTCTATTGAATAGATTTCTTTCCTAAGTAATTTTGTAGGATTAAAATCTTTTAAAAGCGTTTTTACTTCACCTAATTTAAAACATTTTTCAAATAGCGGTTGCTTGTGCCAAGTTACGGATAATAATTCCGTATCGTTTGTAGGTGACATTGGATTATTATTCTTAGGGAAATCGGTTTCTAAAAAATCCCGTATTGTCTCAAACCTCAAAGACAATACCTTATCATCGACTTTGTATTGGATTTTAAATTTTTTATCTTTTCTTCGCATAAAACATATCTCCTTATAATTTAATGTCGTCACCTATGTATTCTCTCTTATTTTTCCAAAACTCCAAAGAAAATGCTTCTTTCCTCTAACCATGAATATTCATATAAGGATATTTAACTCCTTTATATTCCTTATAACCCTTTGTTAATAATCTAAAATTTACATTCTGTTTATAATACCCTTTGTATTTCTTTGCTAAAAACAAATGAGTACGACTACATTGAACACAAAATTTGCTATTTTGTTTGGCTTCATTTTTTGAATAATAATATCCTTGAATTCCACCACAACAAGGGCAGGTTGATACCCATACTTCTCTTGTTAAGTTGTGTATTTCTTCAAATGGAATTTCATGAAATATTAGACCTTCAGGAGTTACAAGATAATATTTCTTTTCACCAACATCCGTACTTTCTATATCCACTCGACTAATCATTTATTCTCCCATCTGATCTACAACACTCTGTAACTTGTTAATATATATCTGAGCTTCTTCCTTGTTGAAAATCTTAAAGTTGCATGGAACAAGGGCAGCTCCACATTTATCAAAAATTCCTGCGTTCTCCCATACTTTATAAAATTTAACAATGGTGTCGAAATCTATATATTCACTATCTGGATTCCACTGAAGAACTACAATATCACCTTTACTTGGATGTATCTTCCTTAGCTTTGTCATATTCTTTTTAATGAATTTCTTTTTCTGTCTCTTATTCATACTGTTATTCTCCTAATTACTCAATCTGTATTTGTCGTATTCATACATTGAACAATCTTCACAGTACAGATTTTGCTCTTTGCAATCTTCACAATCAAAGCATCCACCATAAATGCCACCATTTTCATTCATCTTACAGGTATTACATTTACAAGTTTCACATGATGTATCCACTCAATCACCTCCTCAAATGAAACGTGGTTTTCTTAGTTTGTTTCTAAGTTTTCCATAATAATTTGTTTTGGTAAGAAATTCCAACAATAATAACTACTACTAAACGTAATTTTATTTTGAACTATTCCGTTATTTGTAAATTTCATTCTTTTATCAAACATAAGTAACTGTAAATCTTTGTCTTTAAATAATTGTTTTGGAGCAGCATCATTTAACCAAGTATTGCTCATAATAAGTGCAAACGGCTTACCAAAACTTAATGCTCTTTCAAATATTTTTCTCTTATTAGTAAAAGGAGGATTCGACACAATACAATCCCAATGCTCATCAGATTCATATGTATAGAAGTCTTGTCCATTATCTATATGAGTAGCGATTACTTTGTGACCTGCTTCTCTAATTTGTTTAACAAATTCACTATTTTCTTTATCGAATGGACACCACACAACTGCATTTTGAGGTATATATTTAATAATTGGTTTAACTCCATAGGCAGGTGTCATACATTCATCATTATTGCCCTTGCTGTATAATACTTCTTGACTATTAATCTTTGTCATTTTTTCAAAAAGGTACAACGTTGTTTTATTCTTGCAAGAAACCTATACCTTTCTTAATATTTTTTGTAATTACACTATTATATTGTTTTAATTCTTGTCGCTTTTTCAACCTCTGAAAGCCTTGATTTTAGGGCATTTCAAATTGTGTTCTAAACCGATAACCGAGATTACTTGCAAATCCTTCTATCTCATTATGAATATTTGCAGCATCATCTTTTATATACTCAACATATAAGTAAGATAATGTATCTTCTTTATCTAATAAGAACTCTTCAAAGTTGTCTGATATAATATTCTCTGAAAAATAGTTAATAATTTCTTCTTTAATGCAATACTCATATGAATATTGTTTTAATAATTTTTCACTTGATAAGTCAGAATCGGTGATTAAATCACCAATCCAACTATTCATCTCTTCATTTAATCTTTGCGTTAGTTTATCCATTTTAGTTTACTTTCACCTGTATAACCCTTTTCAAACTCATACCACGCATAAGCGACCGCACTACCACCACCTGCTCTCATCTCATCAAAAAGAGCATTTTTTGCACATAAAATACGACTACTTGAAACATAAACGCATTTTGGTGGATATTTCTTAAACAATTCCTTACGAGCTTTTCCTTCAAGGAACTGAACTTTAAGAAACATAAATACTCTGCAACCATTAGGAATTAATGTCATTGCATGTTCAATAAATTCTTTTGCATATTTGTATGGGGGATTTGTTAAGATATCGCCATTCCAAGGCTGATTATATGTAAGAAAATCAATTCCACCTTCGCCATAACCTCTATCAATTAGGTCAGTGGAACGAACTTCGTAACCGAAGCTCTTTAATCTTTCAGATAAATGTCCCTCGCCACAGGAACATTCCCAGATAGGTTTGTCAAATGCAACATTACCATCTTTCAATAAAACATCAATTGCAATAGGATCTGTCGCATAATAATCTTCATTCTGTCTTTCTTTATCAGTATGATTACTTGCACCTAAAGTCTTAAAAATACTATTCTTATTGCCTGTCCAATCTTTTTCTGTATTATTTTTCAAATTTGTTCACCATTAGTAGCTGCGCAGCTTTACTCACATGTGAACTCTTATCCTTTCCTTAATTATAATTACATTGATATACTCTCTTTTTTGTCACGAATATTGTATAGTTTTTCGTGACAAACCATGAAACCAAAATTTCTTTTTACCTTTATTGACTTATGCTACTAAATTTAATATAATATATTCTCACAAAATATTTTAAAAAGGAGTTGATGTAGAATGTTTACTCATTCTGTAAAATGTCCTCATTGTGGGAAATCTGTCACACATAACTGGTCTGAATATATTATAAGTTCTGATGTGGTTGATGAAGATCGTGGAATGGGAACTGAAACTGAACATTCCATTGAATGTGACGAGTTTGAGTGTCCAGAATGTCACAAATTATTTAGTGTTTCTGGTTCTGTATGGGAATATCCAGAAGGTGCATATAATTACCACGAATTACATACTTCACCAATTGAATAATATTTATATATAATAGGCACTTATGAAGTGCCTCTTATATATTATAAACTGCATGAAATGTCGGATTCATTACTAATCAAATTATGGAGATTTGATCCCATTTTCAGAAATATATCCCAAGCAATATCTCTGTTTTTCTCTCATAACATCACAGATTCTCATAATCTTAGAATAGCCATCAGACTGTGTTTCTGTATATCTTGCCGCAATTTGTTCAATTTCCTTAATATATTCTTCCATTGATTTATTCTCCAATACTACTTCAATAAATTTGCAATCTCATCAATCTCAAGTTCAGTTTTCTTATCATCAGATAACAGCTTATCCAACTTACTCTCCATCTTCTTCAAATCTGCTTCCTCTTTCTTCAGACTAGACACTTCTAACTTACTTTTAATATCCTTAATCCAAGCCGTTACACTGTATCCTGAAATTTCAAAATCAGCCATACTAAGATCCTTTGCAGACATTAAATATGAATTCAATCTAATCAAAAGTAATAATAATGCATCGTCTGAACACACATTGAGATTAATTGTCATTCCATCCATATTAAGAACACAATTTGTTTCAGGAATAAATCTAATTTTCTTCTCAGAGATAGCTTTCTTCTTAGTCTCAATCTGTTTCTTTAATTCTATAATTCTATCATCATTTTTACTCATTAAATTGTATACTCCTTTTTATATTCTCTTCCATTTGCTAAATACTTTTGTATATACATAGGCTTCATTGTTTCAAAAATTTGTTCTATCGTAACAGGGATCATATGTTTTTCTTCTATGTCGTTATATGGATATCGGTTTGACTTAACCATTTTAGATGTGATAGGAAATATGTCTGTTACTTCTACATAGTCTATATATGTATTCCAACAATTATTCAATCTCTGTTCTTTACGAATGATATACAAATCATTATTCTGTTTACGAAAATCAAATACACATTTATTTCCTTTTATGTAATATTCACTGATAAACTGATTTCTTCTCCAATAATCACCGTGGTCATCTTTAAATTCATTAAGTGTAAAATATTTGTATTCATTTTTGCTACTATCATACGGAGAATACTTAGGATTTCCTTCCAATTTATCAAAAATGTTTGCATATTTTTCGTTACATTTATCATCAACACATTTGATAAATTTATTCTTTGGCATCGACCTATAATGTTCAAAATAACTACTTTTCCAAAACCAAAAATGTTTACCCTTGTTCTCCCAAGCTCCATATTGATTGTAAACATCGAATTTGCCCATATAAATCCAGCTCTCGTTATCTTTAGTTAAGTATGTAGCACCTATAATAAGGTCTTTTGCTTTGATACATTCATTGTTATGTACGATCTTATTGAACTCACTAATCTTTTTATAGTCAGGTGACTCTACTGGCATAAGAACTAAATCTTTACCGTCCCATCCATATACAAATTCTCCTTCAAGTCCTTTACCTTTGATACAATTTGCATTTTCAAGAATGTATAATAAATTCTCAATGGTAATCTCAAATTCAAATCCTCGTGGATCGTATACTCTACAATAAGCATGTCTGTGATCCCATCCTGTAGAGTAATCGCCAGCTTTCTTATTTAGTACAAATCCTTCTGTTGGAATATTATCATATTCATTATTTGGAATATTCTTATCTCGCCAACTATTCCATGAAGTCTCTTTTCGCAACTTACCTTTTTCATCATAGTAGATTACATAAGCAAGTTTTCCTGTATACGTCCCTGAACGATTCTGATAACCAACATTAATCGTTTTGGGAATAAAAATACTACTTCTCAATTAGTTTCCTCCTTTAATTATTCTCTGTTATAAAGCAATGAAAGACAGGATTCTTGTCAAATTTTTATTATTCATATGCTGTCATTTCTATAAAATTATCATTCAAATCAAATACAATAGCTGCTTGACAATAAGTACCACCAATAATTAATTCTTTTACATTAGGATTCCATGTTTTCTCTTCGTACTTGATTTTCCATTTATCTAACCAATTCTTCCATTGAATGTAATCTGATACACATTTTTGACTACCAAGAATTTGCATCACATCTGACTTTCTTACAAAGCCCATTTCAGATGGTAGCTTGGACAATTCTTTTCGTAATACTGCTTTATCAATTAATTGTCCCATATGATTATTCTCCTTCTTTAACCAATCTAACAATAGCATCTTTCATCCTTACCATTCCATTTATCCTATAAAATTCATCCCACATATCAATTTGTCCATCATATACAGGTTTGTATCTTAATGGCTGCACTGTTGCCAATTTATCCAGTTCATCTTTTGCTTGACTCAGAACTTGCCTCACAAATCCTTCTCTAATACCACTTAATTCTTCAATAGAACATTCATGTAAATCAATTGGAATTCCACCAACATAATTAACACTTGCTGTATTATCAATAAAATCAGCTAATTCTTCATCCTTACAAGATAATAGTATTGAGGCGTAAAACAGCATAAATCTCACTGAATCTTCCATATGGTTATTCTCCTAACATTTCCACATCAATACATAACATATCATGCAAATTCTTAATCTGTTCATCAGTTGGTTTCTTCCACTGCATTGTTTCGTCTACATTAATTGTAAAAGCACCACCACATAATTTGATTTTTGCAATAATACCAGGAGCACCAACAACAGCCACTTTTGGCATTGGAATGTTACAACTTGTCTTTGGTAACTTTGATTTCTGAGAATATTCAAATGCTCTCAGTTCATCCTTGCCAAGCCATTTCACCCAAGCACCACAATCATCACAATACAATCCTGTATTATTACCTTTTACTTCTGTATGAAGTGCAACACTTCCACACTTTTTACAACAATTCTGATACATGATTTCCCTCCTATTCAATTTCTTCAAATGCAACACTATTGAATTCCACATCTGGAAACTCTTTTATATATACAATTGTGTGCCAAGAATGAACTACAATATCTTCCAATGTATATTCTTTACCAACTTCCAATAAGTGATGATTTTCACCGCCACCACCCCATACGTCATCATCGTTTCTAACACATTTAATTTTTCTTCGTTTTGTATTATAAATATCCATTTAATTTCCACTCCTCTTCCAAACGCCTATATATTCCTGTGACTCCTGTTTGAATCTTTTTAACATATCAATTAATGCATCTACTTCTGTCAAATCATCAAAAAGAATCTCAACTGGATCTTTTTCTTTTAAATCCAATCTTTCTGCGTAAGGAAATGGTTTGATAAAACATTCAAATTTAATATCTCTGCCCTTATGTCTGAGTGTGATTTCATTAACATTTTCTTTGTCACCAATCCTCAATATTTTGCCTCCTTGTGAAATGCGAGATTCATTGTATTTATTCTTCAAAAGATGCCGTTGCTTTAATATTGAGTTTTCTATTGTAGAAGTAATTATCGACATACTTCTGTACAACATTATTAATTGCCTTTGTCATTGCAGCATCCACTCTTTCGATAATCATCTGATCAAAATCAATACCTTTTATTTTTCCTTCAATAGCCTTGACGACTTTATCATCCAAATCTTTAAGAACAAGTTCCTTTAATTCTTCTTTTGTAAGACCAGCTTCACATAACATCTGACGAGCTTCCTGTCTTAATGCAATTTCTTCAATTCTCATATCTCATTCACCTCACTAAATTATTCTTTTATCTCAATTCAATCTCACCATATTTTAATGTGTTATCTTCAAACATCTTGTAACCGTGATATTTACCAATTAAACCTTTACAAAGAGTTTTCTTACCATCAAAACTGGTAAACACCATTTCCTGTTCATATGGCTTCTTTAATGCTTCTAAAGTTGCATTATTCGCAAAAATATATGGATTGTGTCCATTCTCATATACAAAATAAGCAATTTTCCCACTTAATTTTTCTGTATCGAGTTGCTTTACTATTGAAAATTTTTCTGCCATTTAGTTATTCTCCTCTTCGTATAATTTCTCCATCTTTATTACATATCATTGCGTTTTCGCATACTTCTTGCATAACATATGGTAAATTATTTTCTTTAAAATATTCATTTGCCATATCAATGAATTTATCTCGATTTTCATCAATATGGTTATGTGAATATTCATCCTCAAAATCCCATGTGTCTAAATACTTTGTCTCTATAAAATCATTATTTTCAATATCGTCTTTTAAATCTTCAAATACTTCATAACAAATGTCTAACATTTCACACCTCCTGACCGAATGAAAGATTTCTTTCAATGTATTATTGTCGCAGTTGCTCATTTATGTATTCTCCCAATCTAACTTTTGACCACAATCGCTACAGAAAGAACCACTCTTTACAACGTGCTTGCAGTTAGGACACCAATATGCACCTCTAAGAAATCTTGCGTTATCTATCACATCAATATATTTTTCATAGTCAATAGGCGTTGGCTTCTTTGGAATTTGTTTTTCTATTGCTGATATTGCAAATCTAATTGCTTCTAAAACGTTGTAATCAGGGTATGGCTTCCATGATTTTTTCAAATATTCAAAATGTATTAAAAGAAACTCTTTAGCTTTACATGATGTCATCCTATTTCTCCTTTATAATCAGCTACTCTCTTACTCCCAACCTCAGAAATATCCTTGTCTTTCTCGAAACATATGTAATTTCTACCTGTATTCAAAGCTGCGACTGCAGTTGTACAACTTCCTGCACATGAATCAAGAACTAAATCTCCTGGATTGGTGTAAGTCTTAATAAAATACTCACACGCTTCAACAGGCTTTTGACACTGATGTAGGCTACTTTTCTGAGTATCCCACTTGAACTGCAGAACATCTCTTGGATATCTTTGTGTACTGCCACCACCTGAAATACCAGTCTTTGTAGCACCATAACAGTTACCATCTGTTGTATGTTTTGTATAAGAATGAACAGGCGTATGTCCTTCTGTCATTTGTGGATTGTAAGTAGGGAGTTTTTTATAGAAAATCAAGACATTTTCGTGTGCCTTCATAGGCATTTTCTTAGCATTTAGATGACCAGTTGCTCTGGTCTTTTCGATAATCCATTCATAGCGATGCAATTTTTCATTACTGCAAGCGAGCCTCTTATCAAATGGTGACTGCGCCCATAATGCAATACAACCATTATCTTTGATAATTCGATTATAATGAGTCCATAAACCATCTTTTTTATTCTTATAAAACCAATCTCTTGTATGTTCCAAACTGCTATCTGTTACTTGTGCTAACTTAAATAAATCTGTTTCATAAAAATATTGTCCTGATAATTCAACATAATCATTTAATGGCATTTCGCATTCCCAAGAATTATTGGTTGTGTTATAAGGCAAATCCGTGAAGATAAAATCAATTGACTTATCATCAATCTTTTTCATACTTTCAAGGCAATCTTCGTTGTATATTTTGTTAATCTCTAACATTTCTTACTCAGAGCAAATCCAGATTTAATGCTGCAGCAAATCTCTTGCTCCTTTCAATGTATTATTCTCTTAATAGATTTCTGTCCATTCACTAATTTCTACTTTATTATTAGGATAGCCAGACAAGCTCCATTCATTGTCGTTATATACTACTTTCCACATAGCATTTTCTCCATGTGGATTACCTTTAATTTTGCCATAATATAATCCTGAACATGGTGGCAATTCTTCTTCTGTTTTTCTCCAAATTGGTTTTTCATATACTTTATTAATATCATCGACTGCTTTTGCCAAATCTGTCGTAATTGTATCGAAATATCCTTTTTCTAAATCAATCATTTCAAGTATGTAAGTATGATTAATCTTAAAATCAATTCCAAGTCCAATAATTGCTCCCACACAAAGTCCTAATAATCCAATTAATACCATTAAACAAATGTTCATATTTTTACCTCTCTTTCTTATCATCCAAAGGAAACTTCGGTTTACTGCTAACTATAAAATTTCATCTAAAGCACATTCGATTTCTTCAATAATTTCCTGCTTAGTGATTTCATAACCTTCCATCATTTCGTCAATAGGTAAGTGATTTCTAAGTACAATATAAAGATATTCTGCGATACCAGTAGTGTCATACCCTTCAACTGTTAAACCTTTTGCTAAAGGCTGAATAAAACCATTTCTGATGTGATGTGCAAATTTATCTGCACCAATAATAATCTTATTACCCTTTGGAATTTTCACCTTTTCACCTGATAATGCTTTTTCAATTTCTACATCTTCTGTTGAGGTCAAAATCTGACCTATCTTGTAATCTGCCATACTACTTCTCCTTTACTATCTCAAAATCTTATTTAATCTCTTCACAACTTCTTCGCAAAATCTGTACAAATAAGTCTTCTTAAATGCTATTCTCAAATCATCAACAGCTTGTCTATATTGCTGACGTAATTCCTTGTCTATCATATTATTCTCCAATTTCAACTATCTGTTTTGTATTAGTATCATAGGTACATAACTTACCATTTTCTGAATAATATGGTGACATATAACCATAACCCAAATTTTCTGCACATTCATTAAATACTATATAAACGACATGAGTTGTAGAATAATAATATAAATCATTTTCACCTTCTATCGAAACGAGCTTTGAATGATCATCATAATTTTTACTGCCTTCATAAGTACATCCAGTCATTCCAAAACACAATGTCAATCCTAATACAACTGCTAAAATTTTCTTCTTCATATGATTTATTCTCCTATCTACCATACATAATGTATTCATCACCAAGTTCAAGATTCATTTTGTAATTTCCATTGTTATAAACCTGAACTCTCATATTGTAAAACTTACTATCCTGCTCATGAGAATTTGGATTATAAGGATAACTAAAACCTGCTCTTGTTAGATGTCTAAGAACACGTCTCTCTGTTGTAGCACGACTACATCTTTCTTCAAAAGCTAATTGTCCATTGTCGAGATTTACCAAACTACAGTATGTTGATGTACTATCGCTACCATATTTGTTTTTATTATCTCTGAACGAAATCACTAAATAAACACCTATTACATTGTTATTTTCTTTCTGCACTACGACTGCACCATTTGTTAATTTGATATTTCTATCTAAGTCTACACAATCGCAAACTCCTTTAATACTAATATTCTGCATTTATTTGCACCTCCTGTTGTTTTATTCTCTGCTTAATTCAGATTTCTTATCATATCCAGTCTCTTCAAGGAATTTATCAAATTCCTCTTTTGTCATATTATTTGGATAATACATATCTACCACCATATCAAACGGTTTCAAATAATTATCCAATACATCCTCTGCATCTTCTTTTGCTTCCTGCATTTTCATATTGATATAATCTTCTCGTGTCATGTTCCATGCCGTAGGACAATCCGTGACACTCGAAAATCTACAATATAATCCATTTGGTTGTTTTGATACAAACCCTGCCATAATTTACCTCCTAAAAATCCTCAAGAAATCTATGTTTACTGTGCTACTCAAACACCTTTATAAATTTCTCATAGTTACCATCTCTGCCATTTGGAACAGCAAATATAACATTATCGAAGCATTTATGAGTAGTAGTTAAATATTCTTTAAATATATTCGCTACTTCTGTTGCATCTTGACCAAAAACACCACAACCATAAGCTCCTAAAATAAGAGTGCTCACATTGTTATCTTTCGCCATATCAAGAACAAATTTAATTCGACTTCTTAATGCTTTAGTATTCTCTTCATCTGACACGTTCTGATATTTCTGAGCAGCCGACTTATTTGGAGCAGCACAAGTAATAACACTACACTCTACATGGCTATTCTCTCTAAAGAACCAAATACCAGGAGAAAATAATCCTCTGTTCAAATATAAAGCCTTATTCTTGTGTCGATTATTCCAATCATAAAACTCTAATACAAACTGACTCAACACATTGTATAAGAATGATTCGTGGCATAAGCACTCTTCCTGTGCCTTACTACCATTTAGAAACATTCCACCTGGATTTTTATATGAAGAAAAATTAAGAACTGCTGTACTTGGATTGCCATATTTCATTACAGCACCTACACTATCAATATTCTCTACAATAATCTTGGTATCTTTATCTTCGATATCCTCTTCAAAATCCATATTAAATGAATTTGTATCATAAATTTTTGTACCCAAAATTGAAGTTTGAATACAACGACCATATTTATTCTGCATCTCTTTTGTATGTTTGCGAGCAGTTTCTGCTCTCTGTTCTTTATTCTGCCAATATTCTTTTATATATGCCATTTACTTATTCTCCTTATTAAGCCAATCACAATATTTCTGACAAGCCTCTTTACTTCTGAATGCAATTTTTTCTCCATACCTTTTACCGTTGTGATATGCAATTACATCATCATTAAAATCATCAAAAATATTTTCTATTCTGAATTCACTGTAATAATCATACGCTTCTGCATAATCCTTGTTTGGTCTGTGATTTTTAGTAAAATAGATTTTCTTTTTATCACTGTATCTTGGCTTATATGCTTTATGAAACTTAATCTCTTTATTCAATGAAATTACTGGCTCATAAATATATGTTGGTCGAGAACATTCACACTCCTTGGTCACAGTTTCACCATTTGGATATACTGCAATAAGTTTTCTTTCCTCGTTACATAAATTACATTTTGGTTTTTCATGAGGAACATGTTCTGCATACCACACTTCTGAGTCTTCTAATAATTTTTCAAAAACTTCTTCCATTGTTTTATTGTAAAAATCGTTTTCTACTTCTCGTTTGTAATTGTCCATCTTGTACTGTAAATCTCTTTCTCTACAAGAAAGATCTAAATTTTTATCGTTATACTCTTTAATTTTTTGTCTTAATTCTGCATTTTCTTTTGTTAATCTGCTGATTTCAGAGTTTACATCTTCACGTAAAATCTCTCTGAACTTTTCTTTCATTTCATCAAAAAACATTTCACCTTCACTTGGCTCATAAAAATCATCGTATTCTGGATACATATTCTCTCTCCTTTCATCGCAAGAAATTCCGCTTTCTTTCGGTCTTGATTTTTATACAATATATAGTATTTATTGCAACATTTTAATACTATATATTGTATATCCTGTCTTATTTCCAACTACCTATTGTATTATTTTCCATACACATCCTTTTCTTGTGGAATTTCTCCAATAACACAGATAGAACTACTACTCGTCATACTTCCGCATTGAGTAGTAATAGTTGGTGCAATATCTGTAATTTCACTGCAATTATATGGATTGAACATCTTTGGAATATATCCATGTTTCTTGTAAAATTCAGTATATTTTTTATTATCATAATTGCTTGAAGTTAATTCAAATTGTATGTCTTTATTCATTATTCTCCGTTTCTATAAGATAGAGTCCAGTGCAACCGCCTAAACCTCCACCATTTGTCGTCATAGAGCAGGCAATCCCTTCACTACTGTAAACTCTGTATCCTTGTTTAAAGTTCCTAGATAACTGTTTGCCATTATCCAACCATAAGTTACTATCTATACCACCAACAAAAATCAATTCATTTGGTGTATTTTGTGGCTTATCACCACAAGCAGAACTTAATCTGCTTGTGGGTTTGTAAAATTTCCAGAGTTGATTCCTTCATATAATCTGTTTAATGCTATCTCAAATGCACCAATCCCAGAGAAGAAACTACTTAATCTTAAATCCTCAAAAAGATATGGCATAGCCTTATACAATTCAACTAATATGTAATATAAAACATCTACTACGATGGAGTTTCCTGCTTGCTTGTACAACTGACTGTTACTTACCATCTTCTCAGCAGCTTCAAAATTTTCATCTGAGAATCCCATAAGTCTAAAACATTCCTTTGGAGTAAGTTTTCTGATTCTAATAGGCGATTCAATTCTACAAACACCTGTCTCAGTTGCAGTAATTGTTGGACAAATCTGACCATTTTCCTGAACTCTCCCTCTTCTTGTTTTGGACTCTGGATATGATAAATCAGCTACACCACCAAGTTCACATTCAATATATCCTTTCTTAGTTGCCTGGCGAATTGCAATCTTATTACCCTCACCCTTATTTGTTGTAAGAGTCGGTGCTAATCCATTCTCGTCAAACACATTGCCATTCATACCTTTGCCAGATGGATTTATATTTCCAATATTATCTACTTTAATTTGTACTGGCTGCTTATATGATGTTGCTAATAATGTTGGACTTATGCCATCTATAGAATATACGCCACCTTTTTGATGATTATCTGTTCTTCCAACTTCAAGAACAGCAGTTCCTTCAGACTTTCTATTTGAGATTCCTCTATCTTCTTTCGCAGTAAGACAATTTTCGATTTCAATCTGTTTTGTATTGTTATATGATTTGTCAATACCCTGCATAATATGAGGTTGTCTGCCACCACCTTGCATAGTAGTCAATGTTGGTGAAATATTATTGGTATCCCACACGCCACCTGCATAACCAGTTCCGAAATCAGGTCTATTTACATTTCCGACAAACTTAGGGGTGTTAGATCCCTCATCTGATTTATCAATATGTAATGTCTGAATAAACTTCTGCACTTTATCATTTGAGATATAGAACTTCTCATCAACATTCTCTTCAAGAATATCTTTTAATCTCATTCCGTTATCAAATGGTTCAGGATATGTAAACTTACCGTTATCCAATTCTTTCTTAATAAAAATCAGATAGACACGCTCTCGATTCTGAGGAATACCATAATCTTTTGCATTGAGGACTTTCCAGTACACATTGTATCCATACTCGTCCAATTCATTTGTAAACATCTTGAATGTATCTTTAAACTGCTTTCCCACAATATTCTTTACATTCTCGTACATACCGAAATTCGGTTTATTTGCTCTGATAACTCTCAGATACTCTACCAAAAGAGATGAACGAGTCTTCTCAATGTTATTACTTCCGCAGCATGGACACTTATCTCTTTCTGACCAATGAACTGTCAGTGGGTTATACTCATGTCCACAATCTTTACAAGTCCATACAGAACCTTTCTGCTTACCTGCAACAGAAAAATCCTGACATGGCGATCCTCCGCAAATCATGTTAAATGGTTCAAGTTTTGTTTCATCAACCTTAGTAATATCACCAAGATTTTTACTTCCATCCTCATTGTGAATAGCACAATAAGAATTTGTTGCATATTTATCGAACTCACAGAAGTTCACTAACTTCCAGTTCTTCTCACAATAATTATTTTTTTCTTTATTCTCTGTCAAAATCCTTTAATCTACAGAGATTGCGCAATCATTTATCCTAGAATTTACTGTTAAATCCTTTCTTCTTAATTATTTTGTTGTAAAATCCTATGGAATTAACACGTCTGCTAAAACCATAGGAAAAAAATATTTCTTGTTACTTTTATTTGGAAAATTTGGCTGAATCGCCAAGATAGAAATTTCTATATTTGATTATTTACTCATAAATTGTTACTGTTTTTGCCTCTTTTTGTCTTACATGAAATCCTTGAATTGGAATAATTTCATATGGTGCAATATCCATAACTTGTTTAATATTAGGAAATTCTGTTCCTCTAACCTGAACCCATCTGCCATGTCCTCTCATTGCTTCTATTGTTGTCATACATCCGCTTAACTTATGAAAATATTCCTCTTCACATAGAAAATATTTTCTATCATAACCGCAACTTCCAACATCCTCATAACTTTTCATAGTCACTACAACCATAGGGATATTATTATCCAAAACAACATCTCCTATTTGTGGAATATACTTTTTACTCATTCATTTCACCTCTCTTATTTATTAATAGAAAAATTTGGCTGATCAGCCGTGAATAGAATTACTTCTATATTAGATTATTCTCTACTTTTCAAATGGCTTATCCATGATACAATTATTAACCATATCTCTAAATGCAAAAGGGGAATCAATTACTCTATCTGAATATTTGAAATGTTTTAGAAACTCAAGTACCTCATGTGCATCTCTATGTGATAATGGGATAAACTTCACATATTCAGGATGTCCTTTAATACACACAACTGCCCAAGAATGATCATCAGAATAAAAACCAATATCCGTTCCAACATCTATCATCGAGTTCATCATTTTGTGACAATCATCAATTAATTTATAAGAATTTTTATATGTAACGGTTGCGTCAGATAATTGAATATTGGCATATCTATATCTTTCCTCTGCATCTTTGCATTTTTCTATTGCATCTTTATATGATTTCTTGGCTGCTTCCACTTGAAACAAATCATCCTCCAATAACCAATGTCTTAATTTATCTCGTATTTTGTCCTTTAATTTCACTTTTTCACCTCTTACATACTAAAATCTCAACATCCGTATCCGCAAAAATGCTTTTAATCTGTTCTGAGACATCGTTCCAATTCAGCCTATCTAAACCACAACCAATTACAGGCATTGCAATCTTTTTGATATTATTATCCAAACAAATCTGTTTCATCTTTTCAAGTGCAAATTTCATTGTGATAATTGTTGGCTTGTGAAAATATCTCTCTTTTGTAATAAGATTAAATACTCTACCCTCTAATAGACAGTCACCACCAATTTTCTTATGAGTATACTGGTTAATATAATCTGGATATTTTGTCTGTAATTTTCGTTTCATATCAAATCTTTTATTGAATTCAACTACAATTCCTTTACCCATTCCAAAATCTGCACTGATACAATGTGCTAAATTGTAATCTTCTGAAACTGTAAACAAGTCTTTATTCTCTTCACTGTATGTCATTTATTTCACCTCACTTATTCGTAATCATATCCAAAAACAACAACTCATCTTTCTTCAATGTAATATCATAATCTTTCCATTTTTCCATCAGTTCTCTTATATCAAATCCATGCTCTGCAATTACCGCATAGCCATGAGGAGTTTTATGGCAGTCATTGTGAATACCTAATAATCCCAAATCTGTTCTAAATTGACCAAGTAATTCTTTGTCATCCACATCAAAATCAAACAGCCACTTACTCTCATCACGATTTTGTACCTGTAGTGCAACGGATGCCAATGTGCGATTAAGCTGTGTCACACTTGGCTTATCTCTCAACAGACGGATAATAAATTCTTCTCTGATTTTCTCTTCATTCCTAGAATTAACTGATCTATATAATCTTGTCTGTTCACCAGGAACTCCTTTAGCTGCAAAATTCTTAAAAGCTTCAATTACTTTATCTTCGTTCTCTTTATATTCAAGGATTGTTTCGGCTCGCCCCTTAAAACTTGGAATATCCTTATTGTCTTTATTTCGAGAACGAATTAAATATACATATAAGTTTGACATTGTATTATTCTCCTAAAATAAATTTCCTTGACTATCTACCATACCTTTGTAACCACACCATTTACATTTACAATGCATGGAAGCACCATCGAAACTTTCTAAAATATAATCTTTTTGATGACAATGCCATCCTATTTTGCAAAAGAACTTTTGTAATGGTTTAATATAATCTGCTAACATGTATGTTACAAATAGCAAAATTAATAAAACTATTACAATTAAAATAACAACATATTTCATGTTTACCTCTTTACCTCACTTATCTTCTTTCCAATCAACCATAATAAATGATAAAAATCCCAAACATGGCTCTATTAATAAAATTTTCCATAATTCAACTGGTTCAGGAAAAATAAAATTCATTAATAAATTTAATGTCATAAGCCATATTAAAAATCTTATTGTAGATTTATACATGCTATTCTCCTCTTACTTATTCAAAACAATCAGAATGTTACTTAGATATAAAGCATAGAAGACTAAATACCCACCACCTGCCAAGAATAATAATTTGAACACAAAGTTGACAACATTCTTTTTCGTCCATGTTATCCCAACAATAAGGTTAAAAATTCCCATAATTAATAAAATAATGTTTAAAATATTCATATTTCACCTCCAAAATTCCTGAAGAAATGTGCGTTTCTTTCTAATGTAAAATATATACCATATATAGTATATATTGCTTATTTTTAATACTATATATGGTATATTTGTAACAATTACTCATTTAATTCTGCAAGTGCCCTATCCAGTTCCTCATCAGACATATTTTCAAGTGCCGCATCCTGTCTCTTAGCCTTGATTTCAAGCAATCTCTGTCTCATCTCAGCATTTTTCTTAGCGTCTTCTCTCTTCTTCTTCTCATCCAGCTTCACGTCAACAATATACTTAACAATTTCAATCTTGTTAGAAATCTCCTCATCTTCCTTTGACTTGGTATTTAGAAGACTTTCTTCCTCAGACTTCTTTGCCTCTGCATTGAGTATTTTAAATACTGAGTCCAGATTTGTGAGAGATAAATCCCACAAATCAATTACATTAATCATTCCTCTGAATGGGAACTGATAGTTTGCTCTTGTTGCATTGATAAATAATTCATTGTTTGTCATAATAGTAATCTCCTTTTCTAATTAAAACTTAATCTTCATTACACGCTCTGTTGCGCCCTTAACCTTAATTACTAAATCTGCTCTCTTTGTCATCGAAAAACCAATTCCTGAAAGCTGGTCATCTGTATCCTCTACATGGCACTTAGCACCTAATGCTTCAAATACTCTCTTATGCTTTTCAAGGTCACTCTTTAAGAACTCGTTGTAATAACCATTAGGACTTTCGTTGTTTATACAATCCTTCAGGAAGAAGAATAAATGTCTGTGACCAATTCCGTCCTGCTCATCAAAATAGTTTGGACTATAACTGATTACTGATACAGGAACGAACTGATTTGTATTTATACCCCAAATCTCACGACTTGAAATAGATGAATTGCCTGCTAATTTCTCCTTAATTGAGAAGTTTCCATTCTCATCGAGTGTTACTTCTGCAACCTGAACCTTTTCATTAGTTCTCATTGACTTATCGTAATCAAACTTGTAAATTTCTCCATTAAATTCAATCTCAGCTCTAAATCCATGCCTTACACTTCCTGAATACTGATGTACAAAGAACTTATAAACACCTGGTTTCATTCTTGATAGGTCTTCCCAAGTAATATTTTCTACTGCAACCTTTCCATTTGGATGAATAATATCAACATCTAACTGACCACCCATTCTTGAAACACTTGGCTTTCTACAATTACTAAAGAAAATTTCATTCTTATCTGGCTCAATACAATGGGCATCAAGGTCATAATTGTCATGTCCATCTTCATTCCACTGAATTGAAAATCTGAGTACACCGTCAACATTACCGCCAGCAGCTTTTACATTCTGTTTCATATCAGAGTCAGTAATGTTTCCTGAATAAGCCCAAGATAATCCGTTATTCCATTTGAACATTGTCTTAGCGTCTGGATTAACAGGTGCAATCATAGAAACAAAGTTCTTCTCATGTTTATTCTCTACAAAAGCTTCAATCTCCTTTGCAGTTGGAAGTACCTTATCAATGAAATCCTGTGCTGAAATCTCTTCAACCTTAGAAAACTTCTTAGGACTTACAGCAACATCCTTTTCCATCTGACCAAAAATATCATCTGCACCAACCATTCTTCTTGCAGCACTCTTATTTGAGAACAGTACATTGTTGACAGTAATATCATTCAGATTAGCAAATCTTCTCTGTAATGAATCCATATATCCAAGTTCTGTGATTGTTTTCTTTGCATCCTCAAGCATCTTCTTTGTAAAAATAGCCTTTGGACGCTTATAATTACTTGGAGCGACAATCTGCTCATACTTCTTAACTGCTGTGTCAAGATCCATATCCTCACTTACATTGATAAGAAGTGTTCCAATAGAATGATTTCTAATTCTACCGATAGCCATACCTTCCGTTACCGACTTCTCCCAAGCATATAAGTCCTTTTCGGTATCAGAAGTCAGCTTATCATATTCCTTCTTATACTTCTTGAAATCTGTGAGTACGCCTTTCCACTCTTCGCCCTTGTAAAGTGTATTTGAATTGATAAGTTCAAGAATTGTATCAAGTGCTTCCATAGTAATCTCATCAAGAGAACGCTTAAATACATTTCTTGTGTCTCTGAACTGTCCCTTAACTTCCTCATTTGAACGACTACTTCTATTTACGAACTTACTTGGAAGCACTAAGAATAAATGATCCCACTGATGAGACTTTCCATTAATTTCCTCAAAGTTAAAATCTGTACCAATCTTAGGGAACTTGGTTGTATAAATATCTGTAACTGTATGAGCTTTTACAAAAGTATCAAGTGCATCACATACTGACTGATATGTTGTATCACCAAGATTCAGTTCCCAGATTGTGTGGATCTGATTATCCTTGATAGTGACAGCAGAACCAATATTCTTGATAAACTGTCTACAACAACTACAATCATGCTCGCTTCGCTCTCTGAAAATCTCATTTGTACCAGCAGGGAAACTATCAAGATATGTATTCCATAATTCATCTTTATCTACATTTACCTCAAATAAATGTGTTGCCTCTTTCTGCATTTCATCGAAGTGCTTCTGTAAAGCCTTCTTAAACATCATAAATCCATCCATGTTTTTGTACCTCTTCTTTCTTATATTTATTTTTGTTAATTGTTTCTATTGTTATATTCTCCGTTTATAATCCAAAGGAAAAAGGAAACGAAGTTTTCTTAGTAAACTTCTGCTACATCATCATATTCTCTTGATAAATATTCAACTAAATCCTTATAAATATCTAATTGATGTTCGTATAAATAATTACATAATTCAATGTCACTATCGAAAAACTTTTCAATGGCTGTGGAATTAGCCCATCTATCAAAAGCACTTTCCGTTGAAACTCTAAGCATCCATCTATTTTTTGTTCCGCTATGAGGTTCTACTACCATAAAAATAACTGTACCTGTTCTTGCTTCTAAATGACCTTCGTATTCATAAATCTCGTAATCCTGACCATTGTTTACTTTGTCATTCTCAAACCATCTTCTTATATTTTCCATTACCTTACCTCTCTTCTATCCAAAATCTTCTGAATGGTTTTCTTATCTTTCTCAGATAAACTATCCCAATCTAACTTAAAACTTTCACAATTTTTATGGCGATTCCAACCATCATCACAATCATAAGAATAACGGTACGCACAATAATCACATGCCATTTATTTTCACCTCTCTTCCAAAGAAATCGAACTTTCTTGTTATAAAAACATTTTAATTTCCGCTTGATATAGCGAATCATATCCTTGCATTAATTTCCAAACACAGAAATTATGATCATTGCCTTTATCTACAAACAACACGCAACTCTCATTTATATCTTCTATACAATAATTCTCTTTGATATAATCAATATCAATACCATTTTCTAATTTACAGTAATAGATATTAAATTTTTCTCTATGAATATAATCTCCAATCATCGTTGTTAATAATAAACAAAGCATAACTGGCAGTTGTAAAAGAAAAAACAGCACTAATACTTCTTCTGTATCTGTTATAAAGAATTGTCTTATTGCACATATCTCTAATAAGATAATCATAATCACAAATAAAATTCCAAAAAACAGATACCACTTATTAGCTGACCACACCTCTTTTGTTTTAATTTTTGTTTTATCCATTTATTTTCACCTCACAATCCAAAGAAATGAAAATTTCTTCCTGTTATATTGGAAATCGTTCTTGTGTATTTTCCAAAAACATATCACTGTTTGGTTTCCAGCCTCCTGAATTCGAAAGAATATCTTTTCTAATTCGTGCAAATTCGTCTATATGGTTTCTAAAATAATCAATAGCATCTCTTTCTCGTAAAAACTCTGTGTCATATTCCCAAAAGAAATGTCTCTGATTTGTAATAAAAAACGAATTAGTATCTAAACAATAAGCAATGATCCATGATGAATATGTATCATTAAAGTTTTCGTTTTGTTTTAATTCTTTATACATTTAACCACCTCCATTTTTAAAAAACTTTGATATTTGTCCTCAGTTCTTCATTTCTTCTTGCCTAAGTCCCATATAAAAAGATATAATGTACCAATAATAATAATTAATTCCATTCCATTTCCAATAGCTCGTCATATGTAGCAGCATTATCAGACAGACTCTTTTCTTTTTCTTCTAACAACTTAATACACATCTCAATAAGCTTTGGTTTAGAATAATTCTGTAATTCTTCTCTTAATTCTTCTTTATTCATTATTCTCCTTTCACTCCATTTCTTTATTAACATTAAGACTAGTCTTTCGTTTTTCTTCGCTAGTTAATAAATCAATAAGTTCTAAAACTTGGCTGTATGCCATTAATTGTCCTTTCATTATTAATTCATTATCTTGAGAATGATGCACTTTTAAACTATCTTCTCCTACCGCAATACAATCATTAATCAAATTTTTTAATTTACTTAAAGTATTCATTTTTAACACCTCGCCATAATATTATCTACATCACTTATAAGAACATCTCCATCCTTAATTACCCACATACACTGATAATCTTTCTCAGCACATAATTTTGTAAAATCCCCATAAGATTGATATTTACCTGGTTTAGCCATAGCTCTATAACATTGTTTTCTATTCTTACAAGACTTACTTGTACACATCGTAATATCTGGCATTTATTCATTCTCCTTCCTATGCCATTGCAGCACAATAATTATCAAAATCTTTCTTAATATATGTATAATTAATTTTCTGTGATGGACTAAAATCAGTCTTTTCATTCTGATAATCTTTCATCCATTTAGAGAATTCTATATCTTTCTGAGTTTTATATACATAAGCCATTATTGCAATCAAAGCTGTTTTACATTTCTGATAAATAGGAGAACTTATTCTAACTATATCTTCTAAATCCTGTTCATAATCATTAATATCTAATTCAGAAATATCTTCACTTACATTATCCTGAACAAACTGTAATACATCAGAACTACCCGTATTCTGTTCTGACATATTACTATCTGTTTCATCTTCGTTAGAAGACATAGTATTATTCTCTGTTTCAGATGTGATTTTTTCATTTTCTGAATGAGCTTCTTCCTTATTAATATGTAAATATTCTTCCATAAGCTTGATAAGCATACCAAACTTAGCAAATACAACTTTCTTATCCTTTGTACTTCTGTTACTGTCATATGTATCAAATGATTCATTCTCATATTCTTCAAATGTCTTACTATGTAATGTTCTCTGAAATTCATTTAAGAAATCAGCAAACTTAATATCTTCTACATTGTATGAAGTGAATTTATGAAATGCTGCTAACCAAATAAAACTATTCTTACTATTAAATAACTGTCCGTTTGTGTTTTGATCTATTACATTCTGTAATCTATTAAGTTCCTCTTCTAATATATTGAATTCCTCTTCTGTGGCATTTTCATTAAGATACTTAGCCATAGCTGCGTTTTTCTTCCAAGAATCAGAATGGAACATTAACATAATAGATTCTTCAACCACTCTATTTAGTACTTCTTTCTTGCGCTCTGGAGCTGTGTACTCACCACAATCCAAGAAAAATCTATTCTTTGTTACTCTCTTGAGTGAATCTACCACTTTATACATCATTAAAACATTTTTTTGATTTGTATTCATGCTTGTCTGCTTATTATATCTATCAATATGGTAAGCTATTTCTTCATTAGTACAATCAAGATGCTTAACTATGTCTACCTGAAAATTATCAAATTCTTCTTTTAATTCATCTGGAAGGTCTTTATACTTCTTACCTCTTAAATCATATTCCATTACCTTACCACTGCCATCTTCAGCTTGATATGCAATCATAGGCATTCTCAATGATTTACTTATGGCAAATACATTATTCTTAAACTCTTCTAATACTGTTAATCTCTGTAATCCATCAATCAACCAATTTGTAAAACCATCGCCTATTAACTGCTCACATAATTTTACAGAATCAATATCCTCATGCTTAATTACACTGGCAGCAAGTCCAGATTTTGCCTCGTCCGACCACTGATCAGGCTTTCTCTGTAATGGATGATTCTTATTGATTACATTTGTTCTAAACTGCTTAATCACCGTTCCTAACATTAACTGTGTCTTTACTACCTTATCTCTTCCTAACATTACTGCCATTGTAATATTCTCCCTTCTTTAATCAAATAATAATGATATGTATTCGTATGACCTTAGAATCTTCATACAATCTAATAATTGTTGTTCTGTTATATGTAATAATTCCATAATTTCATCTCGATTGTATTCTTGAGAAAATAACTTTGCTACACCTCTAACTCTTTTAGGTAAATTGCTAAGATATAGTTCAACCTTATCTGTATATTCCTCTGCAATGAGAATATCTTCTATGTTTATCTTAGATGATAGTGTCTCTTTTAAATTTTGCGTCTCATCATTATCCATATCAAATGAAACACTATCAATTCTTATAGGTCTTTTCTTGCCATTGATTTCTTCGTATATAATCTTTCCATTACCGTCTCTGGCAAGATTGTTTCGGCAACCTGTATACTTATTATCACGAAACCAACTATAAGATGATCTTGAAATATTACCCGTTAGGTATGTTTCAAATTTTGCCTTACTTTTAGTGTCATATGTAACTAAAGATTCTATTAATACCTCTATAGCATCATCAAGCAATTCGTCTTCTTCGTAATTATCAACCTTACCTTTCCATATTTTATAGCAAATATTTTTTAACTTCTTCATTTCATTTGTCATATATAAATCAAGTATTTCTGACAACTTAGGATTGTTTTTAATAACCAACATCATTTCTTTATTAATCATGACATCTACCTACCTTTCCATTTATATATTCTCGATTTACTTCACACTTTTTCATCTTCTTCTATCTCCGTAACACGATACTTATATTTTCTATGTAATAATCCATCAACAGCTTTCTGTATGCGTTCTTTTTGAAAACGTGATGGTTTTATCTCATTTAATACATCAGATATAATCATTAGTTCATCCTTTAATTCACGTCTTCTTCTACGATTCTTACGAAGTCTGACATATAACAGATATCCTTTATACATATTCATATCATTTTCCAACTCAGCATCATGAACTATATCTATAAGTTCATCATCACAAGTATTAAGTTCGGCTATAAGTATGTTGCTTCTTGCTTCTGCTTCGTTTAACGTCTGTCCAATTGAACCGAATTTATCAATCCATTGTGAAACGGATTCGGGTATTTTATATGTATTATTTTCTATAATTTTAGGTGGTATATCAGGTATTGCTTCAACACGAAAACCATATCTCTTCAATGTTTTCGGTAATGAACTTAATATATTTTTTGCTTTCGACTCACTAAATATACTTTTCATTTTTTCTGCACATGTTTCTATCTTCCCACTGTTTATTCGAAGATAAATTTTCCCACTCCTGATAATATAATCCAAGATAATCACTCCTCTCTGATTTTTGACGCACTTTAATAAGCCTTGGGTATACCAAAGAAAAATTAAAATGCTATTAAATTGTTAAAATTTGGAAAAATTCTGCGAATGCATTGATTTTTATATAATTGATATGTATAATTTAAATGCGTACTAGTCTTTTTCCCCCAAGAAATAGATTTTGTATGTTGCTTGACTAGAAAGTTGGTAGCTGGCTAGTCAAGCATTTTTTATTTTCTTTTCCATTATATTACTCCGAACATGTGTTTGTGTCAATATAAATTCGAACAAAAATTCGAGAAATTATCTTAGCAAAATATCATGCATAATTCCCTTCTTAATAATATTTTTTATGTCCTGTTCGACATTAAATAGTTGCATATGAGGAATGTACTCATCCTCATTCACAATTATTGTTTTTGATTTTCTAACTAATAAGCACCCATCATCAGGTGTTGCAATTTTCTTTGAAGAAGTATTATTATCAAAATCCATTGTAAGTATTACTACATTCTTAGGATTTTTCCCTTCAGCTTTCAGCTTTTGTAATCTTTCAATTGCTTCGTCAATTGAGGTATAATCATATGTTTCTGTCTTCATGATATTCTCTCCTCTCCCTTATATCAAAGCCAAACTTATTTTCATCGCTTCCATAACCTTTAAACTATCTTCAGCAGATAATTCACCAATTTTAAATTGAATCCGATCTTTATCAATCGTTGTAATCTGCTCTAATGCCACAACAGAATCATATTTTAGTCCATTAAGCTCATCTTTATGTATTTCTACATGTGTTGGCAATTCTCTTTTAGACTTGGTTGTTATAATGGCAATTATAGTGGTAGGGCTAAACTTATTGCCAATATTGTTTTGCAATATTAGTACCGGTCTTTTACCACTCTGTTCTGAGCCTTTAGAATCGTATTTAGTTATATCAGCGAAATATATTTCACCACGTTTAATTTCCATTATGTTAGCCCTCCTTTCTCTGTTTGTCCCTTTTGATATTTTATATAATACATCATATTATAATATATGTCAACATATATTATTGATTAATATATTATTTTTTACTATAATACAAATAAATAATATATGAAGAGGTGCTATATGTACAAGCTTAATGTAAAAAATCTTTTAGATGCAAAAGGTAAAACACAATATTGGCTTTCTAAACAAACAGGGATATCCGCAAATAATGTAAGCAAAATCTATAATGGAGAAACAATCAATATTAGACTTGATACAATTAATAAATTGTGTGAAGCATTAGAATGTACACCATGCGAATTATTTATTAAGGACGATACAAAATAACTTTGTATCATCCTTTACATATTGTTTAACACATCTTTCATCCCCACTGCACCATTTGCATAATTATTAACTGTTGTATTTACATTACTATGTCCTAACTGCTGCTGTACAAATGCAAGATTTCCATTTCTGTTCATTATACTAGCATAATAATGACGCATCATATGTGGTGTTATACCATTTCCATAATTCTCAAATATCTGTTTGATATTTCTTTCTGTTGTACGAGTTCCATTTTTATTTACAAACACAGCTTCTGTATCAATAATGTTACTTAATGTGCTTCTGTATTCTAACCACTCTCTTATAGCTTTTAAAGCAGATCCGCTAAGATATACCATTCTATTTTGCATTTCTCTGTACACACCTTTACCAAGAATAGTAATATAAGGCATTTCTTCATCTAAATGCAAATTAGATAAATCCAAACCAGCAAGTTCAGATTCTCTTATTCCAGTTCCTCTTAATACTCGAAAAATAGCAATATTTCTATTTCTTACTGAAATATCCTTTTTCCACATTATTTTTTCTTCCATATCATTAAGTTGCTTTTCTGTTGGAAGTTTTTTAGTTAAATTGTTTCCAGATGGAATCCCTTTATAAGTTACATCTTTAAAGAATCCATCTTTAATTTCAGTTCCCTTCACTCTACTCATATAATCCCAAAAACTACTTATTATATGTTTTCTAGTTTCTAATGTCGTAGGTGACATTCCATTCTGTTCTTTAGTCTTTAAATATAACGTGATATCTTCTGCCATAATGTCAGTAAAATCTGATGGCTCAATATCTGAAATATTTGTTTTATCAATAAGTTTCTCTTCAATAAACCAATTGAGCAAATCTACAATAACTCCAAGATAATTTAAAGCACCTGCTTTACTTTCAATTTTAACAGTGAAATATTTTCTCATATATATAGGAAAATTTAACTCATCCAACTTCCTATTAAGCTTTTCAGCATTTTTGTTTTGTACTTCTATTTTGTAACACATATTCATCAACCTCACTTTCATATTCGTCTATGTAATAATTCTCTCTTTTTATCTTTGCAGCCTCAAAAATTTCTTCATATGAATCACAAAATCTTACTTCGATACACTTCGTTACCTCTCCGCACTTCAAACAATACAAATCTTTAATATGTTTTCGTTCTCTTTGTCTCTGTCTCTGAATTCCACTGGCTAACATATTTTCATTCATACATTTCATACATATGAATCTGCTTGCATGTTTTGGATTTCCATTCTTATATCTACTCAAAAATTATTCACCTCATTTCCGCAATAAAAAAGAAGCAGGTATTTCTGCTTCTAATACTTGTTTCTATATTTGATTTGTTTTCAATAAGAAAGCAATTTTTCTTTGGGTTATATTTTTTCTCTTAATTTATTACAAAAATCAGAGGAATCAAGTAATGAGCCGTCAAATATTTTTTTACCTTCTGATTCATATATTTTCAATGAACCATCGAATCCTATAACAGCATATTCTCCGTTATATTTATTCATATCTGAAAGTTTCCATTTAACAACTTTATACTGTGTACTGTCATCCATAGGATCACAATATCCATCATATTCTAAAAGAGCAATTCCAAACATATAAACTATATTATCCATTATCTATTCACCTCCAAATTTTCAAAAGAAATCGTCATTTCTTAACAATAATTATCCAATGTTGATATGTATTCACTTGCAACAATATGCTCGTCTTTTATTTGTGGAGCTGAATCAATAGACTCGCCATTAAAATTAACTAGGGCTATTGTGTCACTTTCAATGCAAATAATTTTCGCCTCAGAATTATATACCTGAATTCTTTTTAAAATCGTTTCAATTTTGTCAAAACATTTTTGCATATCACGAATGTCTTTCTCTTTAATGCCATTAGTCATTTTATATCACCTCTTCCAATCTTCCAAGTAAATCATTCATTCATTGGCTTTTTAATTACAATTTTTCTTCCACAAATCGGACAATAACCAATATTTATCCTTTTGCTAAAAGCATCTTCTGCGAAATCATATCCACAACAAAGTGTTACTCCGTCAATCATTATTGTTCCATTCTGCCAAATTGCTAATGTTTTCTCTTTGTCATCTAAAATTTTTCTTGCCACATCTTCATCGAAATTAGTAACCTTTAATACTTCTTCCACACAGTCTGTAGGATAAGAAGAATAATCTACTGCGAATTTTTCTATTTGGCTTTTTGTCATATTATTACCTCCAAACTAAAGAAATCATCATTCATCATATTGTGGGCGATAGGACTTGAACCTATTCTTACTTCTGTCAGCCTGGTTACTGATTTACGAGACTTGAACTCATTTGCTATCGTCATAGCAGCTCCTATATTAGCTACCCACAATAAAACCAATCTTTTACAACACTTTAAATTTACACATCGCAAATTCAAAAATTGTTCCTTCAGATAATTTACCGGGATTATCCCAATCTCTAAATCTGCATAATATTGGCTGCCATATTCCTACATTTTCTTTTACTCTATAAATACGTCCAAGTGTAAAATTTCCATTATCACTTGAATTATCAATACATTTGCACTGCATATATAATCATCTCCATTCATTCATCTTGTTACTAAACTTTTAATATCTTGCCAAAGCAAACATTCTGCATTTTTGTTCCATCTGACATAGTTGTTGTGGAAAGCTGTGCTATCTGTCCATGATTGCCAATCTCTTCATCAGGAAAAGATTTGTTAATCAAATCAATCAACTCTCTTTTCGTTAATGCCGTATGTACTACTGTTTCAATTACATTTCTATTTTCCATTTATATTACCTCTTCTAATCTTCCTAATAAATCATTTTTCACTTCGATTATTGCATTCAACCTTGATTCAGTTGCAGTAACCTTACAGGCTTCTGCATTATAGGTCATTTGCTTTTCTAGGTCAGATTCAAGTCTGTCAATTTCTGTATCAAGCTCACCGATATATTCTTTTATCTTTTCTCTCATATTAGGCTTATCCTGATTCATATTACCAAAATCTGTTCCCTTAAAATTTTCCTTAGTTAATTTCCTTCCACATTTAGGACAATAGTAAAAACGGTTATTATTATCAATTTGAAATACACTTCCTGATAAAGAAATTACCGCTATATCATCAAATCTTCCTATTTCAGTCATCCTAAAATCATATTTTCCACCACATAATTCGCAATTATTATTCATTATCTTTCACCTCCAAAGGAAAGTTAATTTACTTGGATTTTTGTAATTGCAAAATCAGTTCCAACTCTGCAATTTCCGTTTTCAGTTTCTTCATGTATAACAATGCATTAATGGCATTGTCTTCATAATTTGATTGTTCAATATTTTTCATATCAATTCTGAAATATTCTTGTTGATTTTCCAAATCTCGCTTCTTTGCAGCTAATCGCTGTTCTAATGCTTCTTTCATATTATTCACTCCTTTTCATTCGATAGTAAACTTAGATTTCTTAGTCATTAAATAAGTAATCTCTTGCATATTCATCACCAAATTTCTCATACATCCATCTTCTATAATCCGGTGTACAATTACCTGAATGGTGATACACTTTGACATCATAATCGGTAATTTCATAATCATCATCAATGATAAGTGTGGCATTTGGGTCTTCCTTCAATCTCTCTTCTTCAAATTCAGGAATTTCCACATATCCCTCAAGCCCAATAGAACGTTCATCTCTTGTAATATTTAGTTCATTGATTTTTCCGTCTGAATCAATAAATAAGCCATATATTTCTCTTAATTCTTCATCAGTTAATCTATTTGCATATTTCATAAAATAATTCCTTTCTGTTTCAAAAGAAAACTTGGTTTACTTGGCTTTCAATTTAATGCATTTAAGTTTCTCTTATAATTATTCTCTACTCTGTTCCAAAATTCTTTCAAGAAATTTTCAGCATCAACTTTCGCCTCATCAATATTGGACGATTTCATTTTCACTTTTAATCCTGTAGCTACATCTGTCAACTGAAAATCTTTGTATTTTAAAATTGCTACATTTTCACTAATTCCATCAATGAATAATGCTGCATTTTCTTCGTAATCTTTCCACTTAAACATATAAATCACTCCAATCTATTTAATTCCAGCTTCCTTACACAATTCTAAAAACTCATCCTGGCTAATTTGCATTCCTAGTTTAATAGTTGTCTCATAATAATGAATTGTATCTGCCACAAGATTATAATTCTTATCTGACTTTGCAAGATTAACCATTGATTCCAATGTAAATTTTACAATGCCTACATATGTTTTCTTATCTATTTTGTCCATATGCTATACTTTAACATCGTTTCTAATTCCAATTAAATTCTATCATTTTCATAATAAAAATTTCCATTGTTTCCCTCATTAAATACTTCGTTTGATTTATATTGTATTTTTACTTTTCCATTAGTCTCCGTAACTTTCACATCTTCATTAAGTATTGTACAAATATTAGATATAACTACATCAATATCTTCATTAATATCTTCTATTCCACATCCTACAATCTTTGGCATTCCAGTTCTTCCCAATCCACCTAAAACAAAAACAGTTGTTTCAAACCAATTTGTCTTAGTAATATAATCTGCAACTCCATCATTAAATTCAATTGTAATTACATCACCTATTTTCATATTCTTTAATGTCTCTTTTAATTCCATTTTATTATCCTCCTAACAACTTTCAAATAAATTTATTATTTATTGTGCCTTCCATTCTACACAATATCATCTAACAATTCAATTACTTCATCTAGCTTATCACTTGCCTCTTCCATACTATCAATGGCATCCTCAGAACACATTCCTCTATAACTACTTTGTAATCCTTCTGGCATGTTGTCGAATGCATCTTGTTCTTCATCTAATATAACAGACAACTCAGAAGAAATAGATTTAAGTTCCATTTTCACAGAACTTAATCTACCCTTTAATTTATCTATCTTTTCTCTTCTTTGTTTATTCATATTATTTATCTCCATACAACGCATTTACAACATCGTAATCACTTGGAAGGCAAGAATATGTTGGCGGTACTGTGAACATGCTATAATATTCATCTTTAGTAATTTCTATTCCCATATCTCCCTTTGCTGTCTTATTATATTCATATTCTTTTGCGTCTGGCTTAACGTAAAATTTTCTGTAATGTTCTACACCATTTACTTTATAATCCATCATGCAAGCAATTACTTTACCTGTACTTAATTCTGTTGCTACCTGTTTTTTGAATCGGGGCTGATAAATATTCGCCATTAATACATTATGATCTTTTGCCCACTGAATTTCCTCTTTTTGATAATCGGCTTTCATTTGCTCACTTGGACACACATAATCTGTATATACTTTATTACTATTTAAACCTGTTTCCGTTCTGTGATAAATACCTTCAGCATCTGTATAACCACCACTTATAATTTTTTCTCCGTTAATATAATCAGTACCAACTCTATCAAAATAGTGATGATTTCCATTCTCATCATACCTGGTAGAATATTTCTTCATATTATAATTATCATAAACTGCTTTTGCAGCCGCTCCACCAAATATTCCTAAAGACAACAATAATCCTAACATATTCATCACTCTCCTTACATATTTTTATATTTCTCTTCTCTCTTCTTAGCTTCTGATTTGCTTAAAAATCTGTTTGGAATTGTAAATACAACAATCCAAGCTATAATTACACTAATTAATTCTATCATAACAATTACCTCCATTTTTAAATTCTGTTTCCACAGTTACTATATTAATTATATCATGCCAACATAAATTTTGCACTATATACATAAGTGTTAAAATGATCCATACCAATAAATATCAACTTATCTTCATAACCACTAACAATTTCTAATGCACTTAAAAATCCCTTACCATAACCATTAACATTATTATTAGGAACAATTACCACATACTCTTCTTTCTTATGTACCTCATGACCTCTGTTTTCCATTTCCTTTTTAAATTCTTTATAATCTAACATATTCATCACGACCTTTCATTGTAAATTTCCGATTCATTGTAAACTATTAATTTCTTCTGCAATTTTCTTCAAGACTTCATTGCCTTCTATTTCTTCAATACAATTACCATTTTCCCAAATTTTTAAAATGGGATAATCATTATATCGTGTATCAAAATATTTTTTATTACACATACTTTTTCTTATTATATTGATGTTTTCAGATATACATGCTGTACGTCCTGTATTGTATTCTTCTAAAACATATATTTTCATATTATCTACCACCTTTCCAGTAAAGAAATCATCGTTTCTTTAACTTTTCCCGATATTCCAAATATGCATCCGTTTATCTTCACTTACATATTCATCTCCCTCTTTCGAGGATTTAGTCCATATAGACACTTTTTCTACTTCTTTCTTTCCATATTCAAGTTCGACATCTGCAAGAAGTTCTGGTAATGTATCTATAAAACCATACCCACCATTTCCTGTATCTACTTCAATTCTATATTCATCATTCATAATATTTTTCTCCAATCTTCATAGTAAATCCTCATTTCATTTTTATAAGAATCATTTTAATATCGGTTATAAAAATTTTTCTCTGTGTAATTGTTTCTTTTATGGTTGGCAAACTCTTGATGTATTTCTCGTCTAATTGATTTTCTCTTTCTAATACATTTATTAGTTCCTCTAAATTTTTATTACCATGATTTACACGACAATTGCCAAATTTATCTTCTAAAGTATAGAAACATGTACCATCTGAATAATCCTGTCTGTGAAGTTTTAATCCAAGATATTCATTTGTACAAAGATATTCATTACCAATAATTTTTCTATATTTCGTTATATCTTTACCAACAATTTTATATACAGCTCCACAATCTTTTGATTCAAAATCCATATTGAGCGGAATCAAAGAATTATTACATTCAAAATAACATTTGTCATTTACAACATAATAACAACCATTATGTGTTTTTATGGTTTTTTCCAATATCCATCCATTTGTTGATTTACAATATTTTTCTATAATGTAATTGTTTTTTCTATTTCCGAATTTATCAAAAAATTGATTTCTAAATTCGTCATAATTCAAATATCCATCTCGCATTTTTATTCCTCCATTCTTCTAAAGAAACTCTTGTTTACTTACCATAATTTTCCGTTCCTTGCATATTCTAAGGCTGCCTCTTTCCCATTATGTTCGATTACTCCCTGAATAGAAAAATATAAATTATCTAAAAACTTCTCTTCTATCAGTCTATCTGGATATTCCTTTTTATATCTATTAATTGCTATCGAATATGGATCTTCAATATCTACATTTAATGTAATCTCATACTGTTCACCTTCAATCAACCGTTCATTTAACACTTCTGTTTCTAAGGGATAATTCATATCATCAATAGAAACTCCATTCTTATCTACAAAATCATAAACTCCATCTGCCTTATTCCAAAAATCTCTTAATGTTTTTGCCATAATTCATCACTCCATTTCATACTTTACATTCTCTATATTCTTTTTCAGTTAATAATCCTTCATCGCACATATCTTCAAGCGTTCTATATACAGCATTAGCTCTCCAACTTGCATATGAAAAACCATCAAACTCTCCAATAAGTGCATCTCTGTTTTCTTCACTTTGTTTTTGTAATTTTTCTGCTAATATGGAATTGCGAAAGAAATATGCTTTATACATAGCTGCTTTAATTCTAAGATTCTCAATTTCATATTCCTGAGAAACTAATTTCTCTTGAGTTTCTAATAACTGTAACCCCATATTCCCTAATGGACTTCTTTCAATTCTGTTTCCAAAATAAGTATAATTCATATCTCATCGCTCCACTTCTATATTAATTCATCAACTTCAACTACATCAGGATTATCACTAAACCATGAATCATTTTCTGCAATTTCATTTAACTCAATAAAATCTCTTTTAGAATCAAAGCAGTCGTTGTGTTTCAAATAAGCTGCTTTCACCTTTTCTCTTGCATTTTCATATGACTCTGCCTTTACAATCCCAACAGCCAATTCTTCAATCCTGTAAGCATATAAGTTTGTAATATCTAGCATAATCATCACCTCTTTATAATTTTATCTTTCCATAATCAGGAATCATCTGAATAAATTCATCTGCATTTGTAAACTGTTTATTGATTTCAACCCAATACTGTTCGTTATTTGTATCTGTACAACAAGCTTCTAATTTGAAATCATGCTGTGCGTAAATTGTTAAGCATAATTCTACTTTCTTGATAGATACACCTTCTGGAACTTCTTCAACTGTTGCGTACTCTTCCAAAAAGATATCAATTTCGCTTTCTTTTAAATCATAATTGTAAAATACCTGCAACGGCTTGTCTGTATCATCTAATTCATTAAATGTAATTTTTGTAAAATCTAACATATAAATTCCTCCAATCTTATTTTAAAATTGCTATTTCTTATCTCTAATCTTATCCAACTGCTTCTTTAATTTTCCATCGTTAATTTCAACCTCGTATCCTGATAGATAAGAAACAATGTCACTTGCTCTTTTATTGCTTCGTGTAATACATATAGGAATCCCATCAATTACAATAACTGTTTTGTATGTACTGTTATATTGTTTTACTCTTGTCTGTGTAATTTTCATTTCTATCACTCTCCCTTTAGATTAGGACACAACCCAAGACCACCATCAATTTCTGGCAATCTTCTATATGCATCTCTATGAATACAATCTGCCTTATCACATTCGCCACAACAGCATTTCTTGTATTCTTCATAGCTCATTTTCCAACCTGTCTCTGCAAATCTTTCTCTTGTCATCATATCAATCACTCTCCTTTATAATTCGTTTCCGTCTTTATCTGTTATAAAAGCGACTTCTGATAAATAAATACTTTCAAAAGCTTGATTTTCATATTCACCAGTTCCATTCTTCGCTATTTTTTTTGCCTCTTCTAAAGAAGTTGCTTCAATCGTTTGATCGACTTGTGCAGTATAAGTTACTCTATATTTTTCCTTAATTCCTATAAACTTTTTATATCTATTATAGTTAGGAGTATACTCAAATGACTCAGGTGTAATTTCTTGAATAATATTACTTCCCTTCTGTCCATATTCTTCTAATACAACATAAATATTCTTAGTCTCTGTGTCAAAGAAACTCTGACTTTCCGCAAAGTCCTCAAACATTACAAACCTTTTATCCTGAAACCAATTCTGATTTAACATATCCAATCACTCCTTTAAACAATCACTATCAACAACAGCAAATAATTTAATTTCCTCTCCAACTTCGCTTTCATCAAGATTCAGATTATCAAGTAGTTCTGCAAATGACTCATCGTTGAAATCTTCCTTATATAAATACACGTCATATACTGTTGGAGTACACCATAGATATAATCGAATGAACTCAATTAGTTCAATCCATTCGCATTCATTACATATCCGTCTTGCACATCTAACTAATGACTGAAGAAATTTTGCTGTCATTAATCCGTTACCTTCAAGTTTTTCAATCTGCTCGTCAGTAATCTCCTTTACGTTACTCATTCCTTTATCCATGATATAAGAAACAACCGTATTTCCCATTCGTGAATCGAACTCTTCCTCAATAATTTTCCCTATTTTTGTATCGTAGTATTTCATAAAATCTACCTCGCTTTCTTACAAATTTCCTAATATCCATTTCTCTGCAAAATCTAATACAGATTCTGGGAAGTTTTCTGCATCTTCATCATAATTAAATGTTCTACCTACAAGCCTTGTTTCAATGCTTACATTTTCCTCGTATGTGATTTTATATGTCTTTACATTTCCAATTTCTCTTACTAATTCAATTCTTAATACGTTCATTCCATTCATAATCAATTCCTTTCGATTGAAGCGGTTCTTTCATTGCTTTTATTATTCCATTGTGTAATATAAATACTTATATCTTGTATCTATTACATTTCCGTTCCAATCAATATCAAGCCATTTCTGTTCTACTACCAAAATATTATCATCGGTTGCATAACACTTAATAAATGTGTGTGGTTTGACATCCTTTAATTCCAGATGACTGTCTTCTTCAAAAACAAGATGATTGTTTGACTTTGCCACACAACTTCTTGCATGTGATCCATGTCTTTCTAATCGTCTTTGTCTTACTGCACTAATCTCACCATCATCCATGGCAGGACTAATACCAATGAATAATGACTTGCCACTTGTAATTCTTCTAATAAATTCTGCCTTACTGATTTCTTTCATATTCTGTAACATATAAAACAACCTCCTAATCTTCATAAAAACTTTTCTTTGCCTGCATAAGTTCTCCGTATCTAGCTTCTGCTAATATCTGCCATCTACCAAGACTGTGATCTGAATGTACTCTTGAAGTAAATTTCCTTACATCATCCCAAAATGTATCTATATTATGTAATGTGTTAAGTTTCTTAATCTTTGCATAATCTGCATTTTCCATAACATAATATTCTAATCCCATATCAATCAACCTCCGTTCTATACTTCATAATCACTTACTGGCTCTGTGTAACCACTGTCAATTTTAATTTCCATTGAATCATACTCATCATATACACTATTTCGTGTACCTCTTGTATGTATAATCTTTGCAAGCTGCATAATCACATATCTGCGTTCGCAGCCATGTTCATCATAAACTTTATGTGGGTAATACAATGCTCTGCCAATACAAGTTGTAAAATTATCAAAGTCTTTTCCGTAGAACTGCTCATCCCAAACAGCATCTACATACCGTAACGCATGATTTCTAATATGTCGTTTCTCGTAATCTGTTAATTTATCTGTGTTATCCAGTAATGAAAAGTCAAACAAGATATTTCTCTTACCAGTTTCAATAGAATCGACATATTCTAGGTTGTTTTCCTTTGCTGTCTTTTTAGCTGTCTTGTATAATTTATACTCTTTAATTTTCATTTTCCTTACCTCCTACAATAATTCGTTTACATGTTTCTTTAACCATGCATATGCCTTTACCATTGAATCAAATGGTTCAATTCCAATCCACATCAGAACACCATCTCCAACAACTGCTATTGTCTTTAAACAATACTCTTCTTTATTAATTTCCCATTTTCCATCGTATCGCTTTTCTACAACATATTTACTTATTCGTGGGGTAATTTTTCCAAAACAATTCCGTGTAATCATCTTTACATTCTCCTTTCTCTAAACCTTTCAATTCATCATCAGAATATTTCGCCCATTTTCCTGTATGAACATCATTCATTATTTCTTCAAAGGTTCTCTCTTTCATTCCATATATTTCTGTTGCAACTTTATACATGTCATAAACAAGATTCTTTTCTGTATCAATAATCATAAAATCTTTAGGATCTTTCAAATTATCCAATGCATACTGCATGAAATCTCTGAATGTAATTAGTCTGTTTGTTGTACACCATACAAGAATTTTATTTTTATCTTTGGTGTCTCTTGTTACAAATTTCATCAACTGCATTTCGCATTCTCCTTCCTAACAAATAAGACAGACACATTTGTTTGCGTCTGCCTTATTATTCTCTGTATTACTCTTTAAAATTTTCTGCAACTCTTAATAAAAACTGTAATTCATCTACATCATTTTTAATATTTTTGCTTTTCCTCTCATACGCTTCATTAATCTTATTCTGAAATTCTGGTTTTATAGTATTCCAATAAAGCATCAAATCACATATTCCTTTTCTAGTTGATGTAGAAATAATGATATTACCATTTACAAAATCGGCTTTCATTCTAGGTGGAGTATTCTTACATTCTGGTGTCCCCGTATAATTAAAGTCAATAAAAACACCACTATTGTCAGCACATATCCTAATCGAACGTGTTAGATTGGATACATCAAGTCGATTTTTTAACCAACTCACACTATTTATTTTTGTTGTTTCACCCACTATTCCAAGATAATCTTCCGTTGCACATTTAATATATGCCAATATTTTCATAAAACCTTCTTCTTGCAATTCATCTATTTTGTCTGAAATATTTTCAATTACCTCACTTCTACATTTTTCTAATCGTTTTACATTTTCTATTTTTTCTGTATTATCCTCAATCCGAACCGTTACAATTCTCATGTGTATGCCTCCTTCATTTTCCCATACAAGATATAGTATTTATACATTACATAAACTACTATATCTTGCATTTATTCTACCAAGAAATTACAATTTCCTTTGACTACATTTCTTCATTATTATATGTATAATCAAAATCTCCATATTTTAATTCAGACTTAATAATATCCCTTGTTTCGGTTTCCCAATCCTCTCTGAATAGTTTTGCTTGTTGTTTCGGAGTATTCTCTTTTTCTTTACATATAATATGTTCTCCATCCCAATCATGATAAGTAGTAACTGGTTTATATTCCATATTACCTTCTTCAATTTCCTTTGAGATTTTCATTTTTATTTCTGCTGTGATGTTCCAATGAAAAGAAGTCTCATACTAGAATACTCTTTCCATTCATTACAGCTATGTAAATAATATATTTGCTGTGCCATTTATATCACCTACCTCTACTTTCGTTAATTTACCATTCAGGTTCAGTATCAATCAAACCTAAATAAAACTCATCCTTTTTAGTGTTCCAAAAATACTCACGCAGATCAGCTAATGTCTTATCTCCGATTTTCAATGCCATATAATCAGACAATACATTTTCATCCGTATAATTTCTGTATTTACTCTGAGCAATACCAAGCCTGAATGTTTCTCCCTTTCTTATCAATCCCCATTTATTTGTATTCTTAGCGATTGGATAAGCTCCGATTGTATATCCATGTAAGTCGGGACATTCCTTTGTGTTTTTATCGTGCCAATCTTCAAGCTGTATTTTTGTTCCGTCTGGCATTACTGCTTTATCAATAACTTTCATAACACTTCACCTCGCTTTTAATTTTAAATCTTGTATACTCTGAATGGTTTTCATAAATCTCTTTACACCAATTCTCATCTTTAATCTGCTTTGCAAGTAGATCAAAATCAGGATTAAAATAATATACTTTATGTCCTTCTGCTGACGATTTATCTGTTCTGTCTTTCCATTTTGTGATGATTACCATTTCATATCTTTTGTCTTTATCCCAAGATTGTCCAGCTAATTCTGCTGTATACAAATTATTCTGCATAATTCTCAACCTCTCCACTTTCTAACATCAACACTAAATCAAGCACCTTATCTCTATACTTGATCATTTGTACTGCTTTTCTAAGTGTTTCCTTTTCACCAAACTCATCAGAAATAATATCAATTCCATATTCCACAAGCTGTTTTTCAGCCTCCCACATTAAATCTTTCGCTTCTGCTTCAGGAATATAATCTTTACCTCGCTTATCAGCAATTCCTGCCTTTACATATTCTGGATAACACAAGTTAATAAACCGTGGCAGCTCATTATCTAAATCCATCATGTATGTATGGTCAGGATCAAGGATGCGTTCAGGCTTACCACTTCCCCCTCTCTTTTCCATCCTTTCCGCAATATCTTCTGTCTCGTAAAATTCATTCTCTGCAAGAATCTTCCGTTGAATTTCTTCTGCCTGTTCCTTAATGCATTCGTATAATGCCTTTGCATTAAAATAATTACTCTTTAATTTGCCAAGCAAAGCCTTATCATACTGAATCTGTGGTAACATAACTAATCCCTCCTTGCATTTAACATCTGTTCTCTGTATTCTTTAATCTGTTCCATTGTCAACCATTCTGGTTTTTCATCTTCTGCAAATGAGTTCCATAATTTTTCCATTTCATTGCAATGCTTTTCAACTGACTTGTAATACAGATGTCCTTCATATCCGTTTCCGTTACCTAAGAAATAGTCACAATCTGCCTTTAATCTACTAAGCATCATGTAATCCATTTCTCTTGGATGTCTTACAAATGGATTATCACATATAACTTCTTCTGTTACTCTTCTATTTGGTTCTCCACAAATCTCTCCCCATTCTTCCCTATAAGCTCCTGTATATAATGAAAGTCCATTTCTACCATTATTTTCATCAAAATATAGCTTTCCGTTTTCATCTTCATAACAAGGAACTTCCATATATCCACCAAATCCAACATATTTTACTTTTAACATACTAATCAACCTACCTTTCTAATCATCTATCAAATGTTCTACATCTGCCTTTTCTGTCATTGGAATTGGCGTATCAAGAGTACCCATGCAGTAATCATAATCCCACCAATCTTCATCATGTCCAGCTTGTAACGCTTCAATAATATGATTTGCCAATAGATAATTACCTTCATCTAGTTTTAACTTTGCAAATTCTTTTAATCTATCAAGTGTTGTAATTTCGTCATACTCTTCATTGAGCTGCGACATTACATCTTCAAACGATTTCTCTTCAAACTTCTGTCTTGTCATACAATCACACCTTTCTAATCTCTTTTAATATATTCGCTTTGCACATCATTAAGTTCTCTTTCATATCCTCAATTCGTATATCCATAAACTCTTTGAGTGCCTTATCAAACTGTTTTTCTGTAATGTCATGACCATAATTTGCAATCACAACATCCATAACTTCTCTATATGAGAAGCCATTAAATAATGTGTCATTTTCATGTATTGGCGAGTTGTAAGTAAACTCTTTTCCGTTCCGTGAATCCGTTTCAGGATCATATAACCATCTGCTCATATTAAACCTCCTCTACAATTCCGTTTTCTGCGTTGCTCCAATGATATTTCTTACCATTTTCTACATCCTCAAAGATGACATTATGTGAGAATGTTTCAAATGGTGTAAATACTTCCCCATTACAAGTTGTTAGAGATTTTTCTGTATTCCAATCAATACCAAGCTTTCCATTATCTTCATGAACTGTGAATATAGTTCCATAGTTCCGTGCCTTAATCTCTCTGTTACATGTGTCATACATGTGCACTTTTACTTTGTCATTTACCTTCAACATTCTGTATTCCTCCTTATAATAAAATAGGCAGCTAGGTATTTATTCTCCTAACTGCCTTTGCGTTATTTAACATATATTTCAAAATTATTTGCATCTTCATTCGGATAATTCTGTTTTATCCAATGTTCTGCGTTTTCTTTCGCTTCTTCATAACTTGTGAAAAATCTTTGTGTGTGTCGTACTACGATTCTGCCTTTATCACAATTATGATAGACAACATACTCTAAGTAATTCATTCCGTCTCCTTTATAAATTTATTGCATTTCCGTTATCATCATATTCAATCGGTGCAATATGAACTGCATAACCGATTTCTTTTTCTTTGTCGTAAATCTCCATTGTGCCACCTGCACAAAATTCAAATGAGAACCGCTTATCATCCGATTCAATCAGCTTAATCAAGTGATCCGTAAGTTCATTTAAGTTCCGTGCATCTTCTTTTGACTTTTCAATACTTGTCATTTTGCTTCACTCCTTTTCATAAATCTCTAATTTATGTAACAAATCAAACATTGCTACATATCTACCCTGATTCCGTTCTTTGAGTTTATCATTGTCGTTCTGCATTGCATCATCATAATCTTTATTTACTTTTCTAAATTCCTCTGCAATAATTTCAAGAATTTCATCCTTTGTCTTTTCACATGTATATCTACTCATTTCCATCACTCCGTTCCCTATAATTTTCAAATCCAATTCCACCACTATAATTAATAATCATTTGTATATAATATGGTAAAAATTCCGTTCCTTTTTCAATCATATGTTCTTTCTCCTTCCATATTATGAAATCTTAGTTTCAATGCCATCTATAAATTTCTTTATTTCCATTTACAGTGTCAGCAACCAATATGTAATCACCTGTTGCGTAATATTCTCCTGTATACATTGTACGAATAGTATCGTTTATGTATTTTCTAAATGAAAAAGATTTGGCAAGTACCTTTTTATCAAAGTCCCTTACAACCGCATATGAAAATAAACCTCTCTTTTCCACATGTGCAATACTTATTTCTCCGAATACTCTAATGTTTGATTTTTTCATTTTTGATTTCTCCAATCTTCTAAAGAAATGTGAATTTCAGACACTCATTATTCCATCTAAATAATCATTTAAGCCTTCAAAATAATCTTCGTTTGGCTGTTCCTGATGAACAAATTCCTCTTCGCACTGTTCTTCATAAGCTGCCTTCTGTGTCTCTTTATAAATAATTTCATCAATTCTATTCATTTCTCTTGCCTCCAACTCTAACAAACACACAATTTCAGTGTTTCTTTTTTCTGCAAGAATAACATCTGCAAGGTGCTTTCATATTCCTATCAGTAAACCAGATTCTTTCATCATCTGTTTGCCAAAAATATTTTCCGCATTCCTTACATTTTTTAACATCCTTTAAATCATTTGCGTTATGCTTTTCTACGGCATTATCTGCATATGTCTTATTAGCCATCCATGAAACAGTTGAATCGCATGGCATCGTCTGAACTTCTGTCGCAGTATTATCTGCTACAAATTTCTCTCCATTAAAATAAATCTTATATCCTAACATATTATTTCCTTTCTTCCAATGAAACACGCATTTACTTTACTTTGCATTTACAGCTTCTACTAACAAATCATGATATAAACAACAATCAAAATTGTTATTCCAATCTAACCTGCGTCCTACCTTTTTCTCTGCATCTTCCCAAGATAAAAGATAAGAGTATTTACGTTCAAATTCTTGAAAACTCATTATTTTACCTTTACCTTTCCTTATAAATTATCCAATTCTAATTATGATAAGTGCTAAAATCATAACACTCATCATAACCGATGAGTTCTAAGTTTTCTCTATTGTCAATTTCGCTATCAAGCAACTCTTTGACATAGTACATCGCTTTTAATGGCTGAAAAGTCTCGCAGTTTTTCCAACCATTTTCCATTTGCTCAACATGCCATCGACAATATTCTTCTATGGCTGCCTTTGGTGCATCCGTTATAATAAGAAGGAAGTCATTTGACATCCCATCTACAAATAATACTTTTTTATGTTCCATGATTTGTCCTTACCCTTCCTTCGTCATCTTCATAACTTCATTTCTCATTTCTTCTAACAATCCTGGGAATGTTTCTTCAAATGAATCTTCTTCTGATGAATTCCATGACATTTCACTAACTCCAATATGCCATGCTGAATCAAATATCAACTTATCTTTCTCTTTTAAGAAAGTCACTGATATTTCGTGTCCAAACCGTAACAATCCATTGCTTGTGCTTTTATCAACAAAAACATCAATATATTCTTTACCTTTATACTGTATATGTTCAATTTTCATATAACCATTCTCCTGCATGAAATATTCAATTCTACATACTTTCTTTTGTTAACTTTTCCAATTCATACTCATCATCTATCGGGTATCCATATTCATCTAAATAAATCTTTCCATAATTTTCAAGCTGACATTTTGCATTCAACTTGTCATAGTGATTCCATTCATCATTTATTTTCGTTGTTATATTTATATTATTCATTATTATTCTTCCTCCTCAATTCCGAAAAATTCTTTCTCGCTTTCATCCATTTCACAAACTTCATCAAAATATTCCATTGCACTTTCTCTATCGTCTTCAATAAGTCCATCTTTAAACTGCGTTGCAAGTTCTTCAAGTCTGCAACGCGGGATATAATCTTTACTGACTTTTTCTCGTAGCTTTTCAACTGCCTTACTCAGACAGTTTAATTTCTCTTTGTCATTTGAGAACATATAATATATTCCATATTCCCACTGCTGTCCCCATCTTTGGGATGAATCATAACCGCAAGCAATAATATAATTGTCGCTTATTTCTATAAGTGCAAACTTCTTTCCGTTTGCGTTTGTTACGCTTAATATCTCATTGTGAAATTCTTTCATAATTAATCAGCCTCCCTTAAACCATACATTTTTATCAATCGTTCCTCTACCATTTCGTTTAACTTATTATTAACAGTAACAATTCTGTGTGTATTTCTATTGATATAAGTGTGATGACTGCCTCTACATCTTGCTTCTCGGTAGTCATTAATTTTTAACAATTTATCAATATTCCGCATTTCCTTTGACAATCGCTTTTTACTCATATTTTTTACCTGCCTTTCTTTACCCGTATAGCCTGATAGTTCAGCTTTATATATTATTATTCTCGTTAAGCAGTTCTTTTTTTAATGAATATAACCTTAGTGCCTTCAATCTGTCTTGACTGTTCAAGTCCAAGTCCTTCAACAATTATATCTTCCACATAAAGAGATACAGCAGTTCTAAAATCGAGAACAGGATACTTTGTTAAAGCATTTGCCTTAAGATTTTCAGGTGTAATCTGTCTGAAATTATTTGACAAAAATTCCTTAGTTTCATTTCTATCCTGTGCATATAGTTTATACATATCTCGCAATGCTCTTGTAACATAGCTTACATATCCACTGTGTTTTCTATTGAAGCCACTATCACGGATAATATCATATACATATTCTGCACAAGCTCCATTGTCGATTGCACAAAGACTTAATGCTTCTGTATATGAGCCAAGAACGCCCATTCCTCTGTTACCTGCCTTTTCTCTGTAAGCAAAACCATATATATTCTTCATTTTCTCAAGAGTTTCTGTTGCTGGATCATGTAATACAAGCATTGCTCCATGTCTCTGTATTGGAGTTACCTTGCGAACTGATACTCCCTGAAAAGCATATAACTCTGCTTCAAACGCAACTCTCTCTTTATCCTCTGTTGGTGCATTGAGAACAACCTGTACCTTTAAATCCTTGTATTTATCTTTGTCTACAATCTGACTTGCAATCCATCTGCCATAGCCATCTACTATGTATATTTTGCCTTCTTCCCAATGAGGAACACCTAATAATGGCATGAGTTTTCTTTCATCCCAGTTATTAGTGAGATACTTCAAATCTCTTTCCGTTCTTTCATCTGTCTGATACCGTGTATCAACTTCCATTAAATCAACTGGAATGTTAATAATTGCAATATCTTCATGCATATCTCTGTAAGCTTTTGTAAGACCTTCCAACTTATCAATACTTCCCTTTGACTTTCTTCCTGTTACTACTTCAAACATTTTACACATAATATTTTACCTCAACTTTCTTTTTAATATTTTTAATATGTATTTTAAGTAAAAAAATAACGGCTTGCTTTCGCTTGCCGTTTAGTTACTAAACTTTTCAAACACTCCTGACTTGAGCATATCTGATTTCCAACACTCAAAGTCTGGATATTCTGCTTTGTCTGCTAAATCTTTGTAGACTTCGTGCATCTGCTTTTCTGTAAAGCATTTGCCTTTTAGCGGTTCTTCATAGGTAATATATTTCATTACACTTCACCTCTTTCTTTTAGATAATTCAGATAATCTTCTTCACTTTCAAACTGCCAATATGCGTTTGCACTTGGGACAAATCCCATATAAGCACTCCATGTATAATATCCGTTTGGTTTCATGCAAATATCCTCCTTACAAATGATTTTATTCTGCCTTTTATACTGTCAGCTTCTTCAATTTTCTTATAGTATTCTTCTCTTTCTCTTCTTTGAAACATATAAATTTCTTCTTCTCTTCTGATATCTGCGTCAGGTCGAAAATCTATAATCTGACTTCCATTTGACGCTGTAAACATTATTGCTCTTTGCATTTCCTTTATACCTCCTTTAATCTTGCATCACGCATAATCCGTGATATTTCGCTTTCTGTTTTTGCGTTATGAATCTGTATTATTACTTCATCCGAATAACACAAATCTCTTGCTGTTGTGATTGCCGTTCTCTTGTAATTGTAGGTTTCTTTTGACATAGTTATATTCTCCCTTCTTTATCTTACAAAACCTGAATATTGAGCTTTGATGATTTCATCGTCATAGATGATATCTGTATAATTGTCGTGCATTATTAATGAGCAGATATCTCCCTTGTACCAATCTTCGGAATTGTCTGTAAATGTCCAAAGGTTTCCGTTGAAATCCTTGGCTGTTATTTCATTTCCGTTCACACACTCAACCACTGTTGACAGTGGGTATGTGTGATTGTTGTAAGTTACCTTTTGAACTGCTCTACCTATAAATAAGGCAGAAATTGAGAGTGTGACTGTTAAGGCTGCCGTAAGTAGTTTTCGCTTTTCGCTTTTTGTGAATTTGATTTCTTTTCGCATTGCTTTAGTTTCCTTTCTTTTAGTATTTGTTTAGGGTAAAAAAATAGCACCCTTTTGCATTTGGGTGCTTTGTTGGTGTGGTTATTATATTTGACGCAGTTTGAGTGTTACATCTGATTTAATTTTGCTTGAAGTTTGGCTATTTGAGCTTCAATAGCTTGCTTCTCGATTTCTTTTGCGTTCCATTCCGCATCTGGAATCCATTCCATGATTTCAAACGGTTGGACACAAAGATATTCACAGATACGGTTTAATGTGTCCGTTTTAAATACTTCATTTTTACTTATTTTAGATATAACATTTGTACTAATTCCTGTATCTTTACAAAGTTGCGTTTTTGTTATTTTGCGTTCATTTAATAATTTATCAAGTTTATAATATACTATCATATATTTTTAAACCTCCCTTCATATGCTCAAAGATAGCATATTATTTGACTTTTTTCAAGTGTGGTTTAAAATAATGCACACTATAAAAGAGCAGACTTTTGCGTTGTCTGCCCTTCTAACTATGCACTATTCTTTTATTGTATCAAGTTCCGTTACATTCACACCCAAAGCGGATAGAATAACTTTTAAATCTCTATAACGTACCTTCATTGACTTATATAAAGGCGTTTCCTTTTCTGTCATTTCCATCCATTCCTGCAAGCGTGAAAATTCTTCCACACAAATTTTAATTGTTTCCTGGTTATTCATTTCTTCCATCCTTCCACCGCCTTTCTAGTTATAGTATAGCGGATTTATTGCGTGTTTACAAGTTGCTTATTTAACATACATTTCACAGAATACAGCCATAAAAAGCTTATTAAACTGTGCTTTGCTGATAGCTGTTACAAGTGTATTATCATTGACAATCTTCTTACTCTGAGCATATCTTGCACCAAACATATCTGACATATTCTCAGCAAGTTTGCTAATCTGAGCCTGAGAACAATCTTCAATACCAAGATTTACAAGAAACTGCTTGATTGCTTCTAAAAAGTCGCCACGCTTATGCTCATTAATCTTTTTGGTATAGGCTTCATGCATACCTTCAGGAATAAAAACATAAGTCTCTTTCATAGACTTTGTGAGTGGTTCAACAATAGCTTTGTGTGCAGTTTCAGCCTGGCGAATTTTATTATCTACTTCTGTCCGTGGAAACTTAGCAACCACTTCATCAACATTCATGCCATTATCAATATCATTCTGACGGTTTGCAAGAATAGATTCTAACTGTGCTTTGAGAGGCTTTATCTCTGCTTTAAAGCGTAAATCTTCCACTGCTATTGCAAGTGCTGATTCCTTAAAAGATTTTAATTGTGCTGTTGCTTCCTTACTCATTTTTGAAAAATTAATCTGATTCTTTGCCATAATATACCTCTTTCTACTATTTTACGCATAGTTGCAAAATGATTTTATTATTATAGTTTGAGCGTAAAAAATTTTTATTACGCAATCCACTTGTGGGAATTGAACCCACTTCTAAAAGGTTTAATCCTACCGCTAAAGCGTGAAACTACCTGCTAGTAAGTGGAATAATCACTACACTTGTTTATTTTATCCTTGCCCCGTGGCTGACAGTCTAAGAAATAATCAGTTAAACACCTATAACTTTTTGTACTCGCAGAATGCAAGCAGGTTATTCTCATATCTTCAAAGTGTGCTTTATGAAATACATCTGTCAATCATTCAATCTTTATGCACTTATTACCCTACACCCTGCTATATATTCACTTATTACCGCAAGCGGTAGCCCTCAAGTGGGTAGACTGGTAGCCCTCAAATTTTTATAGATTGAGCTTGTATTTATTTATCAAAGTACAAATCTACAAGATGCGTAGGTTACAATAACCCACTATGTCGTCAAAACAATCGTTATGTAGATGTAAAAACATGTGGACTTTTTCACTGAATCGTGATAGAATAAAGAATGTAATCGGCTTTATTCTTATAAAGTCCTGGCGGTGTGGATGTTGGAGCATTTACACCGCTTTTTAATTCAAAGTGCGGAAGGTTGCAACCCTTCATGTCTGCTATAAGTTGGAGCTTGTCAAGCGTTATCCGCTTGACTTAATGCAAGTATAAACCCTTGCTTGAAATCTGTCAAGGACTTTTTGAAAAAGTTTAAATTCAATCAAGAATAACTTTTTACTATGTCCTTTTGACATTTTCGATTATAAAGGTTTGCTTGACTTTTGTCAAGTGGTATTTTAAAAATCTTTTTAATTGACTTTTTATGTATCCGCTTGACTTGTCTATTATAATATATCTAGTCTTGCTAAAAGTCAAGTATCAATTTTAAATATTTTAAATCTTTTTTAAACGATATCAAAATGATATCACATAGCAAGTCAAACTATCTAACATAGTTTTAAAAACTACATAGGATCTGCTCAAAAGAACCAGAAAAAAGAATGTACAATATATATCTATTAGCCATTGTCTTTATATATGGGGGTACTTAAAACTAAAATAATAGTCACATTTTGGCAGCATCCACATAGCTGGTTATTCTACACACCAACTTAAAAATCTAACCCTTCCCCAATCCATTAAATCCCCAATAAAATCAAGCAAAATCCCAATTTTCCCATCTCAAACTGCATATCGTACCCCATATCGCTCAAACCTACTAACCAAGCCACTTTCACCCATCTTACAACCCAAAAATCAAACTTTCATTTCATTAAAAATTCACTCACAAATCCAAAATTATCCTTATTTATAAGCACTTTTACCGATAACCATTTTTAATCCAGAATCCATCATTATAATCAATTACATAAATCATAAATCTCTAATCTACAATACACAGGGGGTACATAAAAACCACATCAAAAAATCTAAAATTACCTATATACATCACAAAAACAGCCAAAAAAATCCAATACAAACCATTAAAAAATCCTACTATAGCAATACTCAAAAATTCCATTTTTCATCTAAACCCTCTATCGCGCCCATACACAGTCTTTTCATTCCACCCTACCAATAATACCTAAAATCATTTTCACCCACCTAAATGTTCAAAATACAAGGTCAATTTTTTACATCACCCAAAATCACATTAACTATCTATATATATTCATACACATTTACTATAAATAATATTATCAATTCTCACACCTATCTCACGCCTATATAAAAATCAATTCTCATAGCTCAAATTTCAATTTTTATCCTCTACCCTAACAACTAGCCACCTGACATATAAAAATCCAAAATAGACTTTAAATCATTAATTTTTTGCCTTATATCCCATGTAAAGAATTTAACATTAACTCTCTTTGTTGATTGACATATTCATACAATACTAAAAATTCATAAAAACAAATTCATATAAGAGAATAATCTATTGTAAATAATCATCACACCACTCTCATCAGAACAAAAAAAATAAATTTTAAGGAGGACTCATTATGAGCAATTTAACATATTGCAACAGAAACATTTAATAACTTATCATGTAACTTTTATAGAAATATAAGAAATATATTTGATGAATTAGCCGACAGAATCGCATTTTAATCTATTTAGGGAGAAAATTACACCTCACAGAAAAAATTAGCCACTTTTATCTCATACCCTTATAAGTTATCACCTAAGACATAAAAATTGAAAATTACTCTCAAAAAATCATTTTTAACCCACAGATAGGGTATGAGAAAACTATATACAAGCTCAAAAAGATAGTATGTGCGTAAGCACAAGATGTAGCCCTTTGATAAGGGCGGTCTTTTCGCAGCGTTAGCAAGAAAAGAACATCTGTGGGATAGACAATTGAAGAGAATAATATATCAAAGGAGAATGATATTATGAAAAAACCAATTTTATTTAAAAGAACAAGAAAATCTGTTATAAGAAAATTATCAAATCCTTATATAAGAGAAAATCTTGAATATTTTGGATGTATATTTTCAATATTAGAAATATGTTATATGCTATTTCACTTAAAGGAAATAAATAATATGTTTCAAGATCAGAAATAATATAGGTACATCTCATATGTACCTAAATGAAACCATCAATCCAAAGCACCATACACCTAAATCAACCAATAACAATCAATCAAAAAATTATGGAGTTTGTATGTAGCGTAAGCGAAATACAAACGGAATAGTCTGTCTTATTAATAATGTTATATATCTTCTTTCAGTTCGGCAAAGTAGGTTTCACCCCCTACCAATTTCAAAAATAAAACAAACAAGTAGGGGGTTCAGACCTACTTTACTGAACGCTCGTAAATTCATCTTCCACTTAATCTCAAACGGAGAATAAATAAATATCACATACAAGGAGGATTTTTTCATTGCAACAGAAAACAGAATACTTTACTCGTTTCCCAAGTGACTACATTCAAGGAAATATTAGAACTAAATATGGAGTTAGCCGAAAATTCTATATCACTTATATTCTTATTGATAAATACAGGTCTTATGAAGACTATAGTTGGATTACTCTTAGAAAGGTTCTAAATTTCTACGGATACAAGACACACAAACGTAGACCGAAAGCAGTTCAAGAAATTCTTGATGTACTAGAATATATGATTAATAACAAAATGATTGAAGTTCAACAAGATCTTGATTCTATAACTTATGATACTGGTATTGAGATTAAAATTATTCCTGAAAATTTTGATACAGTTGATAAGTTCTCAAAAATCACATCTTCTCAACTTGATTTTATTATGATGAATGAATCGAGTATTAATAAAGAGAATATATTAATGGCGTTTCTTTACATTAATTCTTATATATTTGTTCGTCCAAAAAATAAAGACAATGAAGAGATTATGTGTAATCCTGAAACTAAACCAGAAGCTTTTTGGCGAAGTATAGAATCTATGTCAAAAGAACTTTCTATGTCAAAAGATACCATTAATCAATGTATTCAATATCTCACATCTTCTATTGGCGACAAAGAACCGCTTCTCGTTAAGAAAGAAGTCGGCAGCGTTCAACCTGATCCAAAGAAACCACCACAAAATGTACCAAATATATATGTACTTAACAAAGAAGGCTATGAGCAAGAAATTGAGTGGGCTATTACTAAAATGTTGGAAATATATCATGTTGACTCTTTTGGAGAAATTAAAAATGGTAATTAAGGATAACATTTTAGAACAAACCTTCACATTTTAATTTTTTAATAAAACCCTTTTGTAATAAGGGAATATATAAAAGTAACACATAAACCGTATCACACTATAAAGGAGCGATGATATGAACAAAAAATTTTATTTAACAAGGAGAACAAATATTTATGACAAAGGAAACAGAAAGACATGTAGCAAGAAGAACAATGGAACTTAAGAGAAAGAATAAGCTTATATGCTATCCTAAGTTATCTGAAGCGGATTTTGGTGGTTGCGACTTAAATATTGCCAGTCGTATAGCTGCAGATTTTAAGTTTGACGAGACAAAAAAGAGAGAATGTACAACTAGAGATTATAACAAAAAGCTTAGAGCTTATGAAGAAAGACAGAATTTAAAGGAGGAAGCGGTACATGCTTAGATACGAAATTATTGCTAATGTTGGTATTAGCGTAGACTTACATAATAATTACACAGTGGTTGCTTTAGCAAAATGGAATAAAGAGAAAGAATCTTATTTAGCCACTTTCTACATTAAACAGACAGATATTGACCATTTAGATCTTATGGATGATCAGATTAAAATAGAGTTTTCTTCTGAGATAAAAACAATCAAGAATGATTTAGTGAAATATATTGAAATGCTTATAGAAAGAGGATTTATTCAGAGATATATAGACAGATACAAATATGAGCTTGATTGTATTGATAGAGGAACTGCTATGTTTGAGTTAGAGAGAAATGTTAAGTAAATCAGATTATAGATATTTTAAAAAAGCTAAAATGGCTGCTACCATCTCGGATTATAAAAAAACACATATAGGGTGTATAGCCGTTTACCAAGGAAATGTAATAGGAATTGGTTGTAATACAATTAAAACGCATCCTATTCAAAAATATTATAACAGATATAGAAATTCATGGAATAAAAATGGTATTAAACCGACTTTACATGCTGAAATCAATTGTCTTAATTCTATCCGTCATCTGGATATAAATTTCCAAAAAGTAAAATTATATATTTTTAGAACGAGACTAGACAGGGAATTTGGTATGTGTCGTCCATGTCCAAGTTGTATGGCAGCGATTAAAGATTTAGGAATAAAACATATTTACTATACAAGCAACGATGGATATTCCTATGAGTGTATAAATTAAAAAGAGAGGTTATATGTATGTGTAACATTTGTAGTAATAATCCTTGTCTTACAAGATGTCCAAACTTTCATCAGAAATATAATTACTTATGCTGCTATTGTGGTGGGGGTATTTTAAGTGGACAAGATTATCTGAGAAATTCAGAAGGACAATATATACATAGAGACTGTATTCCATGTACTGATTATCTTATAGATTGGTTGGGATATCGTGTCGAAACAATGGACGAGGAGGATTATAAAGATGAGAATTATTGATAGACTGAGAATATTTTTTGATATTGATTACAGTTCAAATAAGGAATATTGGATACCTTTTGGAGAAATTAAGATCAAGGAAGAATTTTATGCTACTCCACCTAAGAATTGGAAATATGAGAAAAAGTTAAGAAGATTCATTAAAACAGGTGAGTTATCTCCTATTGTGATTGATAGAAATTATGAATTAGTAGATGGGTATTGTTCTTATCTTATATATAAGAGATTTGGTGTAGAGAAGATACCTGTTGTGTTTGAATAAAAGATAAAAGGAGGATCTATGGCTGGTATTAGCGTACCTCAATATGAGATTTTTAAAATTGGAACAAATAAACTAAAGTATTCTAATTGGGATTTATATATTACCAAAGAAGAGGCTTTTAAATATCAGGAACTCATATCACTGTTTGAAGCTCAAGAGTTCCGCATAATGGCAAATAAGATTTTAGAAAAACCTATTCGGAGTATTGATTTTTCAAAGATATTTATGCAGGTAGTTGTTGATAAAAAATCTGATTTTGCAAGAGCGACTGGTAAAAAAGGTGTTACCGTAAATGGTGTTAATTATAAACGCTTTGTTGGAACTACTGGTGGATTAAAAAACAATACTCTTCTCTTCTGCAATTCTCAATACATTGACAAATTAAATGAATTATGTGAATGCAAGAGAAATCCAAATACTAAATTAGTTCCTGCAAAGTATGAAGCTTATAAAGCATTAACATGTTCTGCATCACAACCGATTTGTGATCCACAAGGAATTTTGGTCGTAAAAGATTGTATTACACAATATTTTGCAGATGTTATATCACTCGATGATGGTGGCGATTCAAAAGAACCGACAAGAGAAATTATTAAAGATAAAGCTCTTGAAAACAATGTATCTGACGGTTTTAATCTTTGTACTATACAATATATGCAGCGAGTAGCTGAATCTTTAGGTATTGATTATATTCCTAGCGGTGTGTGCTTGAGAAACGCATGGCTCAAAGGAATGCTCTATCCGTTCCCTATTTATGAATTTATTGAAAAATACAATAATGGTAATTATATGATTGAAGATATTTGGGGAAATATGCAAGATATTCGTCAATGTGAAATGATTGTCACAGAGTCTTCTCTTAAATTATGGGGAGCGTATGATAATATTGAGCAATATGTGAATGCGTATAAGGAATGTGGATACGGATTTTCTGTAACAAAAATTTCACCACATGTTCTTGAAGAACAGAGAGAATTGAATTACCAATATCTTCAGTCTTATGAATTTACAGACGAAGATGTTGAGGAATTGTGCGCACCAACAATCAACTATTTAAAAGATGCTATGTGTGGCGACTACTCTTCTACTATTAAATTTCTTGGTATTAACGAAAATACTGATATAAATTCATGGCAACGTGCTTTATATACAAGCGAATATATGTTGGGAGATCCATATATAATAGACTCTGTACATAGATATATCAAGAAAAAAATGAATGATGCGAAGATTGGCAAGTTATTTGTAAATGGTAATTATCAGATTGCAAGTGGTGATCCATTTGCTCTTATGCAATCTATTTGTGGTTTGGAAGTTACAGGTTTATTAAAAGCAAATGAATGTTATTCAAAATTTTGGATTGATAAAAATGAAGATGAAATTGTACTCTTTAGAAGTCCAATGACAAGTCATAATAATATTCGAATGTGTAATATCAATAATTCGGATGAATGTCAGTATTGGTATCAATATATGAATACTATCATGATTATAAACGGTTGGGATTCATTCTGTATGGCTGAGAATGGGGAAGATTGGGACTCGGATCTGAACCTTTCTACTAATAATCCAGTTATGAAAAGACGTTATAGATACTTACCTGCTATCGAATGTGTTCAGCGAAATGCAGAAAAAATTGTTGTTACTGAAGCTGCTATTAAAAAGACAAATAAAGCAGGTATGGGAAATCAAGTTGGAACAATCACTAATTATGTCACATCTATGATGGAAGTTCAATCTCATTTCGAGAAAGATTCACCTGAATATAAAGAATTAGAATATAGGATAGAATGTGGTCAGCTCTATCAACAAAATGAGTTGGACAAAATTAAGGGAATCATTGCAAAACCAATGGAAAGTAGTTGGTATAATTTAGGTGCTTGCGGAGAGAATAAATATTTGCAATCGCTTTGCGCATACAGAAAGCCCTACTTTATGATTTATGTTTATGATGAAACTAAAAGACAATACAAACAGTATATCAAAGAAAGTAATGCTAAGTGTTATGCTATTTATAAATGTTCTATCGAAGATTTGTATAATAAAGATGACCTTACAAAAGAACAAGAAGATTTCCTATTTTGGTATGAAAGAAAAATGCCAGTTGGTACAGGAAATTGTTCCATGAATCAGATTTGTAAATATGTTGAAAGTCAGTTAGATGGTTACAAATCTCAATTACATAAGGACTCTTCATTTGATTATAATACATTGAAGGTTAAAAGACGTTGTACTGAAGAACATAGACAAGCACTTCGAGAACTTGAGCAATATTATTGTGAATGTGTTAAGGAATATAAAAAGAAACAGGGAAAAGAAAAAGGAATACAGCTAAATAGAACTGATATCTTTGATAAACAGGACGAATTCGACAAATATTATCAACGTGCAAGTATGGTTGAAATGTTTAAGAAGAAAGCCGAAGAAATATGTCCAAATGATGATGAACGTATGAACATCATTCTTGATATGACTTATGGATATAAAGGTAATAGACAGTTTTGTTGGGATTGTATTGGAGAACTAATTATTAAGCGTTTAGAAGAAATGGAGGAAGAAGTTGTATATACTGAATGAAAAAGAATATATTAGAGAGATATTAGTGTCTGGCAACAAACCAGACAATATCTCGAATGGATATCTGATAACATTAATTGCTAAGTATTATTTTGATAGAGGCAAAGAACCAAATATTCTAATTGATACAGTCAAAGCAAAGATGCTTGAATTCAATATTGAAGGATATCAGGAATATAGATATGCCAATAAAATCCAAAAAACATGTATTGATTTATATGATTCAGAATCAAAAAATCTCTTTAGGGAGCTTGAGTATGTTCCTATCTATGAAAAAGAATTAAAAGTCGTGGAATCTCTTCCAAATGATCGCCAAAAGAAATTTATGTTTACATTATTTGCTATTGCAAGATATATGAATAGTGAAGGATGGATAAATAAAAAAGACTCAAAAGGTCTTTCAGAAGTATTTAAACTTGCCAATGTTACTCTCTCATCTGATAAAAAGAATGAATTGTTACATGAATTATATAGTAATGGTTATATTCATTTTGGGAAAAAAGTGAATAATCTTAATATCAAAATAGATTTAGGAGACACTGATGATGATATTGCTTATAAGGTAACTCAATTTGAGAATATTGGTAATCAATATATAGGAAATTTTAAAAAGGGGTATAAGCAGTGTGCAAATGGATGTGGAAGAAAAATTAGGATAAAGGGTACAAATGATAAGTATTGTAAATATTGTGCAAGAGAAAAACAACTCGAATGGCAAAGAAATAGTATGAGGAAATCGAGAGAAACTTCAATATGTGAAGTTTCTTAAAACTCTGAAAGCACTTGATTTATAAGGTTTTCTGGCATATTTTCATAAAAAATTCGTTTTTCTTAAATGTAGATATAGTGAAATATTTACAAAAATATGATACAAAAACGATTGTCATGGAAGAAACAAACCGACAATCTTTGTATGTCTGCTTTGCTACTCTTTTGAGTGGCATTGCAGATTTAGAATGAAATCAGCTTTTCTTAATATCCTGCCCTATAGGGGCATTACATAATATTAAAAGTTTATCTCATAAGCTAACCTCTCTTTCTTATATCGGTGGTTACATTATTTTGATAATGGTGTAATCACTGATACTCTTCCCATATAGTTCAATGGTAGAGCAACGGACTGTTAATCCGTAAGTTACAGGTTCGAATCCTGTTGTGGGAGTTATCCTATTTTTATAGGACTGGTCGGTTTCGGATCAGAGAATATTAAATTCTAAAATAAGCATGGTGACATGTATAAAGTGGTTCTTATCGCATTATAAGGCTGCGACTGTAGTGATACAGTTTGACGGAAAACACATAGGATTTATACCTAACCTAAAATCAGAGGGCTACTGCTAATGATATGGTTCGGTAGGTGTCATGAAAAAGGCACTGTTAATTAACACAGAAATGTGGGGATAATCCGTGTATGGTTGGTGGAAATACCGCAAGTATAACTGCTAGTCATATTTTGGTAATATCTCTTAAGTTGAAAAACAGGGATAGAATCAAAAAGCAAGGAGATCGCAATCCAAGCAGGATGGTGATGATTGGGCGGTACTCAAAAGGTACTGATGGTCAAATATACACCTCATCGTCCAAAATTTAATTACATACTTTTAAATTGGTCAAATAATAGAAAAGATAGATTATTTAAAGAAAATAACAAGCAAAAGTGTGTATGACCGCAAAGAGAAAAACAACTTATTGTCCTGTAATATGGACACATATAACACTCGCAAGGTGTTATGTGAGAAAGTACAAGTATATGCAACTCTAATAGGCTGCAACCTATGAATCTCGCAAGGAAGAATGTGTAAAAAGAAAATCTATAATGCTTTGTGGTAAGAGTTTGCCAGTTATGTCAAAACTGGTGTTGTTGCTACCTACTGTCTAATCGACAGTGTGATAAATTGTGTCCAACCGCAATAGATGGTAGTGTATTGAGTCAATATCTCAGCTCATATTAAGTAAGAGTCTCATACTTCGGTATGGGATTTTTTATTTTGGGAATTAGTTCAGTTTGGTTAGAACGCCTGATTTGGGTTCAGGAGGTCGTGGGTTCAAATCCTACATTTCCAACTACTATTCTACTTTGTAGGAAATAAATCAAGAAAGAAGTGAAAATTATTAAGTACATTTCAAAAAATGAAATTGAAAAATTATTATTCGAAGGTGTAATTAGAAACACAAGACGAGGATATGTAGATCGCAGAGGCGAACATATTGGATATTACAAGACTTGCTTAAGTAGGTTCTGCTTATGAAAAATCGAATTGAATATAAAGGTTTTTATATTGACAAGACTGAAAATGGCTATCGTATCTGTAGACAAGAAGATACAGAAAAGCATACTCATCTCTCGAATCTTAATCCGTCATATAGACTTATAGACAATGTGTTATCAAATAAAATTCCTACTCGTTGTGGATGTTATTATTTAGAGTCACATATTCGTTTGAGTTATGATGAAGATTATATCAGAAAGATTCGTGAGTATATCAAAGTAAAACAGAATAAAACGAAACAAATGTATTTTAATCCTGGCAGAAAGCGTTCTGGTGGGAATTTTTAATTTATGGAGGAAAAGGAAATGGCAGCTAGTAAATTAAAATTTACAAGAACAACTACAGATAAATTAACAGTAAAGGCAGGTACACTCTCAGAGGATTGTACTACTATTACATACACTGATGAGAATGATATGGAGCAGGAAGTAAAAGTAGCCGATCTGCTTACTTCATTTAAGAATCAGGTAATTGATTTTACTGTTGCATTAAAGACAGATGAGGAGCTGGATGTTCCGTCTGATGAAGAGTAAGGAGTGTGATTATCATAACTTCTTATAAAAGATTTGAAAATGAGACAGACGAAGAACTTATCTACAGAGTTTGTTCAGACAAAGATCTTATTGGCTCGTGGCAAAATGTGGCTGATATATTAAATGAGTTGCTTGGTACAGAGTATACGGAATCAAAATTTCGCAAACAGTTTCAAGCTTTTAACAAAATGTTAAGTGCTAATAGAAGTAAATTTACCGATTCTGATGAACAGATTAAGGAGATTGAAGTTCAAAAGCGTGAGTTGGAAAAAGAACGCAAAAAGCTTCAAAGCGAAAAGATTGAATATAACAAATGGTTGCGTGAAGAAGCTAGGGATGAATTAATTGCAGAGAAAATTTGTGAAGCAATTACTTCTCTTGATAAATATTCTTCTCCTGTGCGCATATCTCCATCATCTAACAAAAAATCATGGATATTGGCAATTTCAGATTGTCATTATGGTTGTGAATATGAAATTAAAGATTTTTATGGTGGTATTATAAACGCTTACTCTCCCGAAATCTTTGAGGAAAGAATGACTATTTTATTTAATAAAGTTGTAGATAAAATTGAGGATCTTGGCATAAAAGAGCTTTCTATCATTGAACTTGGAGATGGTATTGATGGTGTTCTTAGAATGTCTCAGTTAATGCGCCTTAGATATGGAGTTATTGAATCAAGTATTCGTTATGCTGATTATTTAGCGAATTGGTTGAATGAATTGAGTAAATATGTCTCGATTAAGTTTCAAATGGTTTATGACTCAAACCATAATCAACTTAGACTTTTAGATGGAAAGAAAAATACCTTTCCAGATGAAAATGTAAGTAAAATTATGATGGCTCTTATTAAAGAGCGATTAAAAGATAATGAAAATATTGTTATCTTAGAAAATCCAACAGGTATGACATATTCAATAATGTCTACATACTGTGTTGTTGGATTTCATGGTGAAAAGAAAAATCTTAAAAATAATCTTTTAGAAATGTCTCGTACTTATGGAGTTCATATAGATTACACAATTTCTGGACATATTCATCATGATAGTATGGCTGAAATCGGATTGGATTCTGCTGTATTATCTGTCGGTTCAGTAATTGGTATAGATCCATATAGTATGACATTAAATGCAGCTTCCAATGCCTCATGTTCTATGTTTGAGTTTATACAAGGAGAAGGAAGAACTGCTGAATATGTTTTTAAATTGAATTAAGTGTAGAAATACTAATTTCAAGACCAAGTACGAGTGACTTGGCTTTTATATTATGCATAAGTAACTATGAAAATTGGGCTAATTTTCTACTTTTAATTAGTCCGATTGTATAGAAATTGTGATGTTACTGTCACAATTGTAAGTTATGAGGGAGTGTACTCAAATGAGACGCTACCCTCTTTTATATTACAAAATAAAATTAAGGAAAATAAAGGAGAAAATTAAAAATGGTAAAGAACGAATTAGTAAGTGCAATCGCAGAAAGAATTGAAGGAGCTAAAAAAGGTGATATTGCTCTTATACTTGATACATACGCAGAGGTTATTACAGATACATTAAAGGCTGATGCTACGGAATCTGTTCCTGTAGGTAAACTTGGTAAGTTTAAGGTTAAGGATGTACCTAAGAGAACAGGCAAGATTATGTTAGGTGACAGAAAAGGTGAGGAATATATAACTCCTGCCCATCAGGAAATCACATTTAAGATGAATAAGTCAGCAAAGCAGCTTTAATTCTGAAGGGACGTGATTACTATAGATACAATAATTATAAATGATATACATGAATTAGCTGATTGGGCTAATTCAATGTATCATAATGTAGTTTCTTATGATAATTTAAACAGTATAGCAATTGTTGCCAAGTATTATGAAGCAAAGACATTAATCGAAACTCTTATTGCTGAAAGAGGTTTTGAAATTTCAAGTATTAAAGAACTCGGCGATTCTAATGTCAATGGATATACAGATGAATATATTATCACATTATTTGTTGGTGACATTGGTTGTGAGCCTGCAAAAGATAATAATGGATATAAGGATATATGCGGAGAAGCCGTTTATGTTCTTGAGAATTGCAATTCTAAGATAATGTCGCATGTTTATGGTGAGAATATATTTGAAGTGTATATTGATAATATCAAAGATACTGATGATGACTACGATGGCGATTGTGAGAATTGCGATTGTTGTGGTAATGATACTTATTATTTTGATGTAAAATCTGGAACTTATGAGATTAATGGTAAAAAGGTATCTAAGAAAGAATTGTTAGATTATTTAGGTGAGAAAATTGATGAAATGTCTGAATGGAATAAGAGCTTTTCTTCTATAGTTTCTGAATATGAAGCAATTCATAATAGTATTAAAAGAATCTATAAACTTGATGATTTGTTAAGATTTTAATTAGCAATATGTTGCTAGTTAATAATTAAATATATTTGGAGTGTGCAATTATTGGTTGCACACTCCTTTATTATGGGTAGGTATGCAAGTGGTTAAAGTAGGCAGACTGTAAATCTGTTGGCGAAAGCCTTCGAAAGTCCGAATCTTTCCCTGCCCACTAAAATAATTAAAATAAATAAAATATTACAAGAAGTAGCTTAGTTTACCACTATCCTACTTCTTTTTTATATATGAAAGGAAGTGATTTAGTGGCACATGTAACAAGGGTAAAATATTTTACCAAGGATAAGGAGAAATTCATAAATCCTGATAACTTGAAGAAATATAAAAAATATCTCCAATCAAATATTATAAAAAATCAGGATGTTAAAGATACAACATATAAAAGATATGAGGGATTGTTTCGTCATTTTCTTATGTGGCTAGGTGAAAACTATGGTGATTTAGATTTATATTCAAATGAGTTTATGGAGAATGCCGTTGATATTATGGAGAATTATATTATGTTCTGCCAGGAAATACTTCTGAATCATAAAAAGATTATCAACATGAAAATCTCTGCTATTAGTTCATTCTATATTTGGTCTATGAAACGTGGTTTTGTTAAATACCATCCTTTTGATGGGAAACTTGATAGAATGAAGAAAGCTAATGAGGAACATATTTTAAATTCGTATTTCCTTACAGAAGAACAAGTTCAGACAATCCGTAGAGAATTATCTGAAAATGATAAGTATTCAATTCAAGATCAAATTTTATTTGAAGTAAGTTTTGACTCAGCAAATAGAATTGGTGCATTGTTAAGATTGCAGTTATCCAAACTTGATTTAGAGAACAATATGTTTGTAGATATAAGGGAAAAAGAAGGATACCGTACACAGGTAGTTTTCGGGGATGTTGCAAAAGAGCTTATTCAAGAGTGGCTTGAAATGCGAAAGAATGATTATGACCACTTGGAATGTGATTCATTGTTGATCACAAAATACAATGGAGAATATAAACCTATGGGTGACAGTGCAATCAGAGATAGAATGAAGAAATATGGCGAAATTATTGGAATTTCTGACTATAGACCTCATTGCCAGCGTAAGACTAGGCTAAATCTTGTATATGAGGAAACTGGTGATTTAGCATTAGCAGCCGAGCTTGCCAATCATCGATCCACTGAAACAACTAGAGAATTTTACTGCCGCAAGCAGACCAAAGCAGAGGTTATGAATAAAATCAATGCTCTAAGAAGCAAAAATTCTAATGTTGCTGACGAAGAGAATAAATAATCCTTCCGAAACCACTCAGATATATGTTATCCGTGAAGATACTGAGGATGCCGATGAAGCTTTCGTCTAACACTTCTTTTTATTCCAACACTTCTTCACATAACAACCAAATTTAATAATTTTAACCCCTAGAATATCTATCCCTTTAATTATAATCTTAATAAGAAAAATAACTAAGAATACCTCTCCACATACAAATGCATATTTGTAGACCATACCTTCATTATTAAATAAAGCTGCAATTATAAATGACATATAAATAATTAGTCCATCTACTCCACAGAAAAATATGAACTTATCGTCTTTAGATGAATACATAACACTCTGTATAAAATTAGGTTCAAGATATCCTAATCTTCTGCGTAGATATGAATTTCTATCATATATGTTATTTTTGAAATTATTGTAGTTATATTTATTATGATTGTCTTTTAATATTATATATGTTTTATGAGTGGATCTGTCAATATATTTGATATTATAATCATTCATATAAGTTGATATATGATTTATAATATCATTTATAGTATTTTCGTTATATTCCTTATTATTGCTTAAAATTTTATACAAGGGATAATAAATTTGATTATATGCAATTTTCATATTATCTAATGGAATATTCTTATTATAATTATATTTGGTTACAATAAAGGTAAATATACCTGTTATAAGTGCAGGAAGAATTATTTTTAATATTTCTATAAATGATTTCATAATTTTACCTCATTATATTTTTACTTGCATCAGCTAATTATATGTGTTACAATACAAACCAAAAGAAACAAGCAATTATCCGTTAGACGGTTGAGCCAATATAATCAACAATGGCTAAATAAATATAATATTCAACACATTAATGACCGTGCTTTGGCGAGTGGCGGTCATTTTTGTGTTTATCAAGAACTCTAACTAGGTATGTAGAGCAAATTCCGCTTACTATACCAGTTACTAATGTAAAAATTAGTAAACCACAAAATGTCACGTATTATCCTCCTTTGTAAGTATTTCCTACATGATGTCACGAGGATATTTATATAACAGAACATCACTGCTCTGACGTGACTCAAACACCTAACCATCTCTATCTAGCCAAACAAAGATGTTTGAATAACCGCTTGTCCTCTACATTATAAATCATATGACATTTTCTGTCAAAATATTCCAAAAAAAGAGAATAATATAACATATAAATCAATCAGAGAATATAAAAGTATCTTAAAAAGAATTTCTTTTGTATGGGTTGAGTCTAATTTGATCCTAGTTTTCTTAATTCTATCGACATCTAGGATAATCGGTTAATTTCAACCTTAGAAATGAGAAGATGTTCGTGCCTCTCTGCGTTAATGAGAATCCTTAATTGACGGATAAGAGTCATTAAATCTTATCAATTGATCTTTACTCCGAAGACCGAAAATATATAGAGAATAATCAGTAAGCATGGATACCTTGTGTGTCTTAGGGTACTTAGTTTGTACCTGAATAATAAAGTGGGTGATACCCACATTAGATCTGTTCGTCTAGTGGTCTAGGACATCGCCCTTTCACGGCGGCAACAGGAGTCCGAATCTCCTACAGATCATTATGCGGTAAACCTGATGTGAAAACCTATTTTTTGGATGCATACGAAACTTAGGCGTGTAAGCTCAACACTTACTACCGCCCTTATGTTTTTTATAACTTTTTAGTTATTATAACAACATATTCTATTTAAACTTTTTCTTAGATATTTTCGATCAGCATATGGAGAGATATATAAAAAAAGTTGTTCAAATCCTTTTTTATTATGATATACTGTATATCAAAAAAGGAGAAAAATTATGGAAAATTTACTCAAAAAGTTTAATATATTTGATTTATTTACTATGCTTATTCCAGGTGTGATTATTTTAACTTTATCCTGTATTTCATTATCATTCGAATATTATGACAGGTGGACAAATTGGGAAAAGGAAAAATATGTAATCTTTTTTGTAATTAGTTACTTGTTAGGTATAGTTTTTCAACAGCTTGGAAATATAGTTGATCAAAAATGGATATATAGACATGTATATGGTGGAAGCCCTAGAGAAATTTTTCTTTTAAAAGATAAATATATGAAAATACTAAATAATGAATTGGCTTATAAGGACGCATTAAATATAAAAAAGTATTTAATTGATTATTTTGATATAGATACCAAAAATATTAGAAATATTGAACAACAAAAGCAATTAAACGCAAGAATATTTTCATATTGTTTAAACATTGTAGAAATAAATGGGTTATCATTCAAGGCTGATAAAATGCTTGTTATTTCTGAAATGAGTAGATCATTGTCGTTAGGGTTTATATCTATAATTTTATTAAATCTGCTTATGATTCTATTTTTTCATTTTCATTATGTATTTTTTCTTATGGAAAATATTATATTATTATTTTTAGCTTATATATTTTTTGATAGAAAAAAACAATATGAAAAGTATAGATATATAATTATTTTACGAATGTTTTCAATATATATGAGAGATAAAGAAATTAAATAAAATAGTAAAGAGTCATTTCCTTTGGAGGTGGCTCTTTTGTTATGTAGTATTGGCAGAGTTGGTATTGCACCTGATTGCTAATCAGAGGTCATCGTTTATTCGGTGCATAGGTTCAAGTCCTATATACTACGCTCATGCCGTGTGTCCGATTGGTCGAGGGTGCTGTCTTGAAAACAGTCTGGATGTAAAAGTCTTTAGGGTTCGAATCCCTAACACGGCGTTCTAAATAAATTGCACTTTCATTGGAAATTTAATATTGGAAATTATGAGAAGTTATTTCGTATGAGGTGGCTTCTTTTTTATATTGAAATAAAAGGAGGTGGTCGTTAGTTTGGCTACGACAAAAGAGACACAGCCTACAAAATTAACGGCTGCACAATTAAAGAAGAAAGTTGAAACACAGGAAGAGAAAATCAAGTCACTTAAAGAGGGTGCTTGGTGTTACATGTGTGATACTCATAAAGCTAAAGATAAATTTTATGTAAGTACAGATCCTATGAGTAAAAGTGGTCTTACTCCAATTTGTAAAGACTGTGCAAAAAAGATAGCCCTTAAAATTGGGAAGGACAAGGTTGAACATGAGCCTGATAAGAACTCTGTAATCGAAACAATGAGGTATCTTAATAAGCCTTTTTTGTCAAAATTATGGGATGCTAGTATTCAAGAATCGGAAAATTTAGCTTTAGGCAAAGTTCGTTCTAATGGTTATTATTCATATATAAAGAATGTGGCTATGGGACAATATAACACCATGACATTTAAAGATTCGGATATTTTTGATAATCACGCAGTCGAGGACGAGACACCAAAGGAACAAACAACCGAGGAGGAACTTATTGAGTCTCACGCAGGATTGGATACATATGATAGTTTCTTAAAAAATAAGAATGATGTTATTCGATTACTCAGCTATGATCCTTTTGAAAAAGAGGATATAGCCGACCAACCATTTTTATATTCTCAGTTATTAGGTCTATTAGATTCTAGTGAAGATGCAAATGAAGACATGATGCGTACCTCTTCCGCTATCTCTATTGTTCGTGGATTCTTACAACAATCTAAAATTGATGATACCATATCAAAATTAATGTGTGATATTTCTAATATTGAACGCAATTCTGCAACAATTAAATCCCTACAAGAAAGTAAAGGAAAAATAACTTCGGTCATTACAAGTCTTGCTCAAGACAGTTGTATTTCATTAAAGCACAATAAAAATGCTAAAAAAGGTGAAAATACTTGGACTGGTAAAATCAAAAAAATTAAGAGTCTTAACCTACGAAGTGGTGAAGTCAATGGTTTTGACATTGATACTTGTAGAGGTATGCAACAAGTTCAGGAAATTAGCGATGCTTCTATTATGAAGCAATTGGCACTTGACGAATCTGAATGGTCAGATATGGTTTCTGAAATGCGTGTTGTAAATACTGGTCTTCGTAAAGAAAAGGATGCTTATCAAGAAATTAATAGAATCTTATTGAGAGAAAATCTTGATTTGAGGGATACATTAAAAGAAAATAATTTACTAAACGAAGAACAGTTAAAAGATTTAAAAGATGTTTATTCTGTTTTTGCGGAATTTGACGAAGAGAAAGAATCTCCTGATGAAGAATCAAAGGAGGTTGTTGAAAATGAATCAGAATAAACAAATGATTATGAATTACTATCAGAATGAAATTCTTGATTATGATAAGGATTTTTATAATCAATACGGAATATATGTAAAACCACATGGTTACTCTATTTCTTCTCGTAAAATTGAATCTTATATTCAAATCGCTGAAATCCAAAAATATCTGCAATGCAACCCAGTAAAAGCTATAGATCTCTTTTTCAATATAGAGCTTTTAGATGGGCAAGCACTTCTTGTACAAAGAAGTTGGGTTTGCCCAAATGTACTTGCAGTATGTACTCGTGGATATGGTAAAAGTACAGTTATTGACCTTGAGATTATGTCTAAAGATATGTGTTTTTGTAATGTATGGACATATATTGCAAGCGGTACAGGTGGTCAGGCTGAACAAACTTTCACTACTTTGGAACGACTTGCCAATGATAACATTGATACATTTTACGGTTCAACTGGTTCTTTATTTAAGAACGAGATTGAAATTAAAAATGCAGCAGGTGATGGATTTTCACACTCGTCCAATGGTTTTTCCTATTCATGTTATAACGGATCTATGACTAGGACATTGAACGGAAATATAGATGCAAAAAGAGGTATGCGAGGAACAGTAATTTTTGACGAAAGTGGTTTCTTGTCTGATGAAATGATGAATGTATATGGTGCATTCGCTGTTGTAAATAAAAGTTTAAAAACTGGTAAAGATATTGATGGTAATTCAATTGATCCTATCCGTCAAAGATGCTTACCAAGAGATTTATCTTATCAAAAATATTATATTAGTTCTGCTTCGTCAACAGATACACAATTTTGGAGATTATATAGAGATTTTTCAAAACAGCAGATTATGGGAAATCCTGACTATTGTGTATTGCATATAGATTGTGAACAAGCATTTAAACCAACTCTTAGAGGAGAATTAGTCACTCCTCTTCTATCTCGTAATACGGTTGAATCCGAAATGAGAACAAATCCAGAAAAAGCTAGGCGTGAGTATTATTGTATTTTTACTACAGATGCTGGTACTGACGCAATTATTCGTAGAGGTGTTATTACACGTAACGAAGAAACTAGAAAACCACTTCTATATAACGATACAGGTGATAAAAAATTCGTCATCACATATGATCCTGCTAGAAGTCGAGATAATTCAGTCATTCTTGTTGGAGAAATTTATGAATACGAACAGGTAGACGGAAGCATTGATACAAGAATGAGATTGGTAAACTGTATTAATCTTATTGATGTTGGTAAAAAAATCAAATCTCCTATGCAGACACCAGATCAGATTGAATATTTAAAAAAAGTAATTCTTGATTATAACGGTGGAGCTGACGCATATGGAAATATTGTTGGTGTATACATTGATGCAGGTAGCGGTGGATCTGGTGTTAATATAGCTGATTATTTAATGCCAGATTGGACAGACTCTGCTGGCATTGTTCATAGAGGCTTAATAGATAAAGAATACTCTGCCGATTATGTTAAGAAATTTCCAAATGCAGTAGACAAAGTACATCTTATGTCCCCTGCTGGTTACAAATCTGAAATGTATGAAGCAATGATAGAATTGATGAATCAGGATAAAATCAGTTTTACAGCACAATATGACCATAAAGGCTATCTCACTGTTTTTGATGTTGATGAGAAAAAATTGGCTAAAGAAAAAGAACGAATTTCTGCTGAACTCAGAAAACAAAAAGTTAATGAAAAGGAATTTGAAACTAAGCTCAATGAAGAATTAGAGAAAATTGAATCCGTTAATACAAAAACTATAAAACTTGATTGGCAGGATGAAATTGCTCTTGCTAACATTGATGCTTTAAAAGAAGAACTTGTAAATATGGTTCGTAAGAAAAGAGATTCTGGAAAAGATTCATTTGAACTTACGCCTGAAAAAGCCAATAAGCTCCACGATGATCGTGCGTATACGGCGTGTATGGCTTCTTACGCCCTCATGTGTGAACGTAGAAAAGCTATTACAAATAGAAAACGTCCAACCGAAGATGCCACAAGTTTCATAAATAAACTTACAATTCGTAAAGCAAAATACAATTAAGGAGGTGCATTATCAAATATGCCAAGACCTAAGAAAGTAGATGCAAATTCTAATGCACCTGCTAAAATAAATAATTCACAGAAGAAAACCACTTCTTCTACTCCAAAACAGCCAACCACAAATGAAATGCGTGAATGGTATGAGAAAAATAAAAGTAGACTTGAACATTATGAAGACGCAACAAGTGCAATTACAAGTCTTCGAGACATTCAGAAATCATCCAGATATACGTCAATCAGTAACTACTCAAAGGAAGATGTAAAAACATACATAAAGAATATCTCTTCTAATGAAAAGAATCTACGAAGCTTATCTCGTTATCTTTATTATCGTTCAGAAATCTATTATCGTCTTTGTAAATATTATGCAAATCAGATTGATCTGACAATTCGTAATATAGTTCCCCCTTTTATAATCTCAGGTGAAAACGATATACAATCCACTTTACAAAAGTATCAAGAAACAGTTGATATAGTTGACACTCTAGGATTGAATTATGAATTTCGTAAAGCTGCGTCTATCACTTTAAGAGAAGATGTATTTTATGGATGTGCTTATTATACAGAAGGACAAGGAATGTTTGTTCTTCCATTAGATCCAGATTATATGAAAATAGCAGGTATGTTTCCTGATGGTTCATTTGCAGGAGCTATGGATATGAGTTATTTCCGTAGTCATCAGGAACTTCTTGAATATTGGGGAGAGCCATTCAATAGTATGTGGAACACATATCAGAGCACAAATGAAAAATATCAGCTAATTCCAGAAGAATATAATGTATGTATTAAATTTAGGTCTGAAGACTGGGAAACCATCGTTCCCGTGCTTACACCTATATTTTTATCATTGATTGATCTTATGGACGCTTCTGATTATCAAGCAGTTCAACAGGCAGCTAATATTTATAAATTAGTGTGGCTTGAAATGAAGACAATGGGTAATGATGTAGATGATTGGGCTGTAAATCCAGATATAATGATTCAATATTTTAATCGTATGCTTGAAGAAGCTTTACCACCTTATATCTCTGCTGCTATTGTTCCTGGTGAATTACATGAAATTAGTTTCCCAGATGATGCTACTGGTGATGTAACAAAGGTTGAAAAAGCAACAAAAGAAATTCTTAATACGGCTGGTGGTGCTCAGATATTAAATTTAAACTCCGCTTCTAACTCTACTGCCTTTACATATGGCGTACTTGCAGATTCTACATTTTCTATTTCAACTCTTATTCCACAGATTCAAGCGATTGTAAATCGACTTTTATCTAGTTGGATATCTGAACCTTGTAAAGTTAAATTCTTTGATGTTTCTATTTATCAGAAGGATGATTTTAAAAAATCAATCTTGGAATCATGCACTAATGGATTACCAAACAAAATTCTTTATAACACATTGAATGGTGTGTCTGAAAAAGATACGTTATCTATGAACTTTTTGGAAGAAGACTGTTTGCAACTTAGTTCAAAATTCAAACCACTATCTAGCACTTATACTCAGACAGGTAATAATAAAGGCGGTGGTCAAGAGAAGGATGATTCGGAACTTACAGATGCTGGGCTTCGTACAAGAGACGAGAATTTAAATGATAAATAGGAGTTGATGGAATGAACCAAAAATTTATACAAACGCAAGATGCACCTACTGCTACTCTCCTATCTCAATTAGGATATCAACAGGTGCAAAATTCTAATGGTATTTATGTATTTTTGAATACTGATACCCTTCGGTTTTCAGAAAATATAGATATAAATAAATTAAAGTATACAAATATGCTTACATTTTAGTCGTCTTCCTTGGGCGACTTTTATTATGTCAGAAAGGAGGAAAAGACTAAGTAGATGCCAAAGGTTATTAAAAAGAAAATTTTAACTGAAGATGATTTACTAAAATTCTGTCAAGAGCAGAAATTTGCAAAATTTAGTTCTAAAGATACTGGCTATCAGTTGGCTTTAAAAGTACCTACTACTTTTGAGATAGATGATACCGTAGATGAAAATCATCGTGGAATGATGCGTCTTAAATTCAGAATTTTTCATACAGGACTTAACAGAAATAAGAGTTATGTATCAAAAGATGCTGCTGAGAAAGCAATGAATACAATTGCTGACAGACCCGTGTTGGCTGCAATCCATCAGCTTGCAGACGGAACTTGGGATTTCGAAGGTCATGAGATGGAAATTGTTAAAGACGAAAAAGGTAATGAAGAACTTAGATATATTGAATCTCAAGTTGGCTCTTTCTCATCTGAACCTGCGTTTTGGGAACATGATGATAATTTAGATAAAGATTATGTATGTGCTTATGCTTATATAAGTGAAGAATATACAAAGGCTTGTGAGATTATTCGTGCCAAACAAGGTTCAAAAAATAGTTGCGAGCTTTTCATTGATGAACTCTCCTACAACGCCAAGGAGAAGTATCTTGACTTAAACGATTTCTATGTAAATGCTTCTACTTTATTAGGAAGTCATGATGACGGCACAGAAATTCAGGAAGGTATGGAAGGTTCTCGTGCCGATATTGCGGATTTTAGTGTAAATAACAATTCAGTAAAATTTGACAAAGATGAAAAAATGATTGAACTCTTAGAAAATCTTAACAAGACACTTTCTAATTTCAATAAAGAACAGACTTCTGTTCAAACACAATCAAAGGAAGGAGGAGCAAATAATAAAATGACAAAATTTGAAGAGTTACTTGCCAAATATGGTAAGACTGCTGAAGATGTAACATTCGACTATGCAGAAATGTCAGATGAGGAACTTGAAGCAAAATTCGCTGAGATGTTCGATAATGACAATTCAGACGGAGACAATTCAGATAACGGAGAATCTGGTGAGCCTTCCAATGATGGAGAAGGTGATGGCGAAGAAGCTTCAGAACCAGAAGGCGATGAAGGTGGAAGTCAGACTTTTGAAAAGATTGTTCGTACATATGAAATTTCTCATGAAGATACAAGATATGCGCTCTATAATCTGTTAGCACCATATGAAGAGTCAGATAATGATTATTACTACATCTCAAATGTATTTGATTCTTATTTTGTATATGAGGGTTGGTGTACTGATAAAATCTACCGCCAGAACTATACGAAAGATGGTGACAATGTTGCATTTGATGGTGAACGTATTGAATTATTCCGTGAGCTTTTAACAGCAAGTGAGAAGGCTGAACTTGAATCCATGCGTTCAAATTACGCTGCCCTCAAAGAGTTTAAAGAGACAGCAGAAAAGAATGAACTTCATACACAGAAAGAAGCCATTATCAATGCTGATAACTATTCTGTTCTTACAAAGAAAGATTCAGAGGGAAATTATGTAAATGCTGATTTCGCTGAATTAGTAAAGACTATGGATAATTATTCCGTAGAAGATTTTGAAACAAAGGTAAAAGTTATGCATTCAGATTATATGTCTGCACATGCAAACTTCTCTTCTACTGGCACAAAGAAAAACACAAATTCAGTTAAGATGTTTACGAATGTGAATAGCACAAAAAAGAAAAATAGTCGCTATGGAAATTTAAAGTTTAATTAAAAACTTAATACAACTAACAATCAACATGCTCGTTGCTTTTTTGCAACGAGTTTTTTAATGAAAAAATTTTAAGGAGGAATTTTATTATGGCAAATATGTCAATTAAGTATGAAATTGCCAAACATGCAACTGCTAATCCTTCTAATGTTTTAGCAGCAAATTATGGCGAGCATATGTTTTCTGTTGAACTTACAACAGATACCGATAATGGTAATTTAATCGCAATCGGAGATTGGAAGAGTCTCGATCTTTATAAAGAAGCTGCTGTAACTACTTTTACAGGAAAAATCGTACAGCAGATGAGCAATGGCAATTATCTTGTACTCGTTACCGATCCTGGAGATGCAGTTTTAGTATATTCCGTTCCTGTTGGGGCTGAAGATTGGACTAATACATGGAAGAAAGAGTCAAACCTTTACAATCTGGCTGGCGACAGAGTTCGTTGCTATGGTTTACACAAATATGACACTTTTGAACTTTCTACTGAAGGATTCGATGGAAAACCAGAGGTAGGAAAGGCAATCACAGGCGTAAGTGCTAAGAAACTTACCGTTGAAGTTTAATTATGGAAGGAGGTTTAAAATAATATGTTAGTATTTTCTGATAATTTAAAAAGAGTATTCTCTAAACCAGAGAATGATTTCGAAGGCTTTAGAAAGCTTTTCTATGATTATACACATGGTATAACAGTATATGATGAGGACGGAAACGAAGTTCCTAAGAATGCTGTAAACGCAAAAATTAACAGTGTTTGTTTCGATATTTTAGGATTAGATCCTACACAGAAATATTCAAAGAGAGATATTAAAAGAGCAATGAAGAGAAACGGTCTTGAACTTATGGAGGTTCTTGAGGATACTCTTGATATTAAGGTTACAACTGGTTTACAGGAAAATGAATTCTTTAATCAGTTTGTTGAGTCAAAGAATATTTCTCAGGGAGATAAAAATGAGTTCTGGACAGATAAGGATGTAATTCTTACTGTTGCTAAAGTATCTGGGGATCATCATGACTTATCAATGCAGAAACTTGCAGAGGGTGAATCTTTCTCAGTAAAGACATCCAACTACGCAATCAAGGTTGGTATGGATATTGATGTATATCTTACAGGTCGCAAAGATTGGTCTAAGTTTGTTGATGCTGTATCAATCGCTATGCAGGAAGAAGTTCAGAATGATATGCTTACAGAGGTAATGTCTGTAGGTGATAAAATTCCTGCACAGGAAGTATTCCATGTAACAAAGGAGATTACTGCTTCTAACAAGGAATCTTTTGATCAGTTACTTGATGATGTTTCTGCTGCTAATGGTGGAGTTGATGTAACAGTATTCGGTTTAAAGACAGACCTTAAAAAGCTTAATGCATTTACAGATGTTGATTGGGCTACAGATGCTCAGAAAGAGGATATGGCAAAACTTGGTAGACTTGGTACATACGAGACTACTACTCTTGTCGAAATCCCACAGAGATTTGTTAAGAATGATGTTACAAAGAAACTCATCAAGCCTGGTACTCTTCTTATTGTTCCTAATGTTGACAATAAGTTCTGCAAGTTTGTAGATGTTGGAGAAACAGAAATTGTTGAGGTTACTGAAAAGGCTGATAGAGCTGACGACTTCATGACATACGAAGTACAGAGAGAAATGGGTATCGCATGTATCTTTGATAGATACTTTGGTGTTTGGACTATTGCCTAAATAAAAAAAACAGAAGTTATAAGAGGTTGGTATAATCCAGCCTCTTATTTTTATGGAACGAAAGGATTATAAAATGGCTTATACAAAGAAAACAACAACTCCAAAGACGGAGAATAAAGAAGAAAAAGAATCTACAGTTAAAAAGGAAGTTAGAAAGTTTGATGCAACAGATGCCATTGAATGTAAATCAATTGTTTCTGGATGTCTTGGTATGATTGGAATTAAATCAGGTGTGAATTATGAATGGGCTGGTCGTGGCGATGTTACAGAGGTGGAGTATCAGGATCTTGTAGCTGCTATTCGTTCAGGTAAGAGACATATTACAGAACCTTTCTTTATCATTCAGGACGAAGATTTTCTTGCAGAATTTCCGCAGGTTCAGAAAATTTATACAACTATGTATTCAGTTGGCGACTTAGAAGATTTGTTAATTAACCCAGATGCAGATACCATGATTGCGACAATTGAAACACTTCCAGATGGTGCAAAAGAATCAATTAAAAATATTGCAGCAACTTTGATAGCAAACGGACGTGTTGATAGCGTAAAGAAAATAAAAGCACTTGATGCATTTTATGGGACGAATTTTACACTGATGTCTGAATTATTTGAATAGTAAGGGAGGCTCACAATGACGCTTCCATACGAAACAATTTTTTCACGAACAAGAGGACGAATTTCAGATCCGAAAGAACTTTATCTTGACGAAAACGATTTGCTTGAAATATATACAGAAAGATTGCATAACGTAATCTCCAATCCAAGAGTGCGTAGACTATTCTCTTCTCTTACACTCGATGACGAAATTCAACAGTTGTATTTTACGCTGAATAATTCAGTAGACGAAACGGCTGATATGAATTTTGTTGTAGGAATTCTTGTACTTGGAATGACGATTGAGTGGTTACAACCACAGGTTGATTCTATTATGCACACATCAGTAATGATAGGTGGTAAAGAAGAAAAGAAGATACTTGATAATCATAAAAATATGATTGACCGTCTTGATTCCATGAAAACTGAATTGAACAAACGCATTCGTGATTACGGATATATGTACAATTCTTATATCAATACGGAGTCCTAATATGCAATACATATATGGCAACTTTACAGACAAGCAAATCAATGAAGCAGTTCGTGCAATGCATGGCGACATTCACAAACTACTGCTCTATAAAGACAAAACAATTGAAGAGAAAATATTTGAAGATGATGAAGCATTTCTCGTTTTCTTTGAAAACGTTATGTTTAAATTAGGTGGTACAAAAACTTTATTTAACGACAACGGACTTATGGTAACTCTTATGGCAACTTTACAAGGTGCTATGGATAATTTCAAGAGTGACCATTTTAGTTACAAAAAATTCCGTAGGGCAATCTTAGATTCTCACGGATATATTAAGCAGATGTTTGAGGGAGGTGTAAGCGATGCCGAGTCTACAAACAGCTAGGCGTGTCGCAAACGCCAAGAACAACGGTGCTAAAACTATTGGTCAGATTTATAAGGAACAGTCTGACGACATGATGAATTGGACTTGGGACAATGATAAGCAGAGTAAAAAATGCTATATCTATGATTGGAAACATGACGATTCGCCAGATATAAATGTTGGTATGACATATGAGAATACCACAAAGACACCGATTGATGCAAAGATACTTGTAAGTAAGTATGGTTCTATTGATAAGGACTCTCCTACTTTACAGTGTCAGTTTAGACCAAAACAGAAAGAATACTTTACAGAAGATGATGAGCTATTCTATATGGAAGAATACAGAAAGAAGTACCAATTAGTTGATATTTTTGTGGGGATGTTTTTGGATATTCCAGATAAAGATGGACTTTATCATAAACACTTAATCTGTATGAAAGATGTTGAACAGGACTTTCAGAAGTATTTCATTTTACCTTGCGATTATCTCTTGCAGTGGATTCAAACAAAAGCAGATAAAAGATATAAGAGAAGTATGTGGTGCGTTTTAAAATCACAGTCTAGTTACAACTCAGGAATTTGGGTAGATAACGTGACTGCAAGCCAACAGAATCAGGAACTTCTGTTTATTCCAACAAATGAAATATCTGATACCATCTATTATGTTTCTGAAGATAACAATAATAATCAACGACTCATTGTAGATATTCCAAATTACTCAATTGAAAATTGGACACCTAATACATGGGTGGTCAGCAAGGTGGAACGAGTAAATGTTCGAGGAAGGACAAAACTTACTCTATATCAGAAACCATTCAACAACAATACTGATTACATCGAAAAAGATGAAAATGGTATTATAACAGGTCTTTGGGCTAACTATTTTGGTGGCACTGCCCCAATAGATCCATCTACTCCAATTACTCCCCCATCTTCTATCACAGCAAGAATTTCAGCATCCACTTCAACAATCAAAGTTGGTGGCAGCTATAAAAATCTCACAGTAAATCTATTCAATGATTCCAATGAAGATATTACAACTGAATATGCTGATGCAATCTTTACATGGACTTGCTCTATTGACGATGAAGATTGGACTGATAAAGTAACATGGCGAGCTGGTACACAGTATAACCAAAAGAAAGTAAAGTTTCATAATGACACTTTTACTATCGGCAAAATACTGTCTGTTAAGTGCGAGATTATTAAGGATAACTTACCGATTGAATCTGAGATTTTGCCATTAGAATTAACTGAATAGGAGGTGTTTTATGGCAGAAAAATTAGTTACAAAGAATGACCTGTTAAATAAACTTCGTGCATATAACAACACTCCTGACGATGAAAATATTTTATATAAAAAAAAGATAGAAAAGGCTTTGTTATCAAACCCTTGTTTACTTTATGCACTCAATGAAAAAACGTTAGAGTCTGAACTTTTTGATGATGATGGCAATATCAATTGGGAATGGAATGAAGAAAAGAAGGAATACGAGCCTCTTGGAGAATGGGATAGATATTTTTCAGATACAGCAGGTGATGGAAATATACTTCCGTATTTATTTATTCCAGACACTCAGACAAAAGTACGAAATTATATTTGTTATCAAGTAAGTTTTCAAGACACAGTTAGATATCAACCTGGATTAAAAGAAACGTTGGTTACTTTTACTATTTTTGTTCATGGCAATGATAGGATGGATAAATTAACAGGTATTCCAAGACACGATCTTATTGCTTCTATTATAAGAGAACGATTTGCATGGTCAAATGTATTTGGGATGCAAACGCACATTATATCAAATCGTGAATCTACTACGGATAACAATTACGTTGTACGTACTCTTGTGTTCCAACTTACAGATTTAAATAGTAAGGTTCAGACACCTTATGGTGGACAATCACAGATGATGAACTATCAGTTAAGGCGGTGATATTATGGCACAGCAAGATACTGATATGTTAGACGGGCTTCAAGCTGCTGTCATAGCCGAAGCCCAAAAGAAAAAAGAGAATACACAAGAATATAAATTTGATTCACTTAAAATGTATTTTAAAGAAGATTACTTTGTTAAGGGTATTCGCATTGTGCAACCGACTATAGGCAATATTCTCAATATCGGTGAGTCAAAATTTTATTCTGGTCTTTCGCCTTTTCTGTACAATTCTACTTCTATTCGTGTAATGTTATGGGATTTACCTCAACGAATAGATTGGTGTAAAGTAAAAGATATCGAAGTGTTTGGAATGTTAAAAAGCACAACAAATACTGATAATTCTGCAATTCAATTATTATTTCCAGATTATAGAATTGAACATATGCAGTTAATGCAGTTTCAAGAAAAAGATTCTGACAAACCTCAGTTATGCTTATATGATTCTGAAAATAATTTTATTTTAAAAGAATCTGAATATATGGAAATAGCAGAATATATTAGAACTCTGCTTAATATACACCCAAAAATAGAAAAAGCAAAAGGTAAAACAACAAAACAATGGATGATAGATGAAGATAGAATGAATATGGCACAGCAAGAAGTTAAAAATTCTTCTACTCTTTTACCTCTTATATCAGCGTGTATCAATCATCCTGGTTTTAAGTATAAATTACAGGAATTAAGAGATGTTGGGATTTATGAATTTATGGATTCTGTTCAAAGATTGCAGATATATGAATCTACCCATGCACTTATGAGTGGAATGTATAGCGGTTTTTGTGATACATCTAAAATTTCAAAAGAACAATTTAATTTCATGCGTGAAATACATGAATAAACAAGATTAGAGCGATTTGTATCGCTCTTTTTTAATACAAAAAAAATAAAATTTAAGGAGGAATTTAGATTATGGCATTTAAGTTAGGTGACGTAATTATTGACCGTCTTCAGTTCGGTTATGGTGCTACAAAGACTAAAGCTCTTTATGCACTGACACAGTTGACAAATGCAACTATTGATATCACTGCTGATTCAACAGATATCAAAGATAAAGATGGTAACTTGATTTATAGAAAGTATTCAGGTAAGAGTGGTGAAGTTACTGCTACTAATGCATTCATGAACCTTTCTGTAATTGAAGCTATTTCTGCTCAAGATGCTGAGATTGCTTCTGATTCTAATACAATTGTTATGCCTATTTTTAAGATTGTAAAAGCAGGTGAAACACTTGATATTACAGATGCTGTTGAGGATTCATTTATTGTAAATGCACTTTCAGCGAATGGTTCACTTGGAAAGGCTTATACAAAAGGTTCTGCTGTTTCTGCGACAGAATTCAAAGTAGACACAGAAACAGAACACAAACTTACACCACCATCAGATCCAGAGGAAACACAGTATCTTATTAAGTTCAAGAAAAATGTTAAGAGTGGTGCTAAACTTACAATTTCTGGTGATAAATATCCAAAGGCACATGAGTTATACTTCAAGGCTCTTGCGGTTGATAAATGTGAAATTGGAAGCTATCGTGGTTGTATTATTCATATTTCATCATTCATGCCAAGTCCAGAAGTAAGTCTTGCACTTCAGGGTGGAGATTCACAGACAATGGATTATAAGGGTGCAATCCTTACAAATGCATGTTCTACATCTCAGGATATGGTTGAAATCTACTTTGTAGACGAAGAAGAGGAAGTCTAATCTTTATACAACCAAAACATATTTAGAAGAGTGGTCTTCCACTCTTCTATTATATTAAGGAGATGAATGAATGAGCAAGAATGATTTAAGAATGTGCTGCGTTTGTCATGAGGAGTATTCATTTTGCCCAGTTTGTAATCCAGAAGACAGATTAAAACCCACATGGCATTTTGCTTATTGTAGTGAAAATTGCAAAGACATTTACAATATTACTTCTTCATTTGAAGATGGACGCATGACAGATATTGAAGCAAAAGCAAAATTAGAAAAACTCGATTTAAGCAAAAAAGAATATTTGGGTGAAAGTTATCAAAATTCTATTGCTTCAATTATGAAGGCAAAAACACAAGTTATTAAGAAAGAAAATAAAAAGGCAGAAGTTAAATCTGTCAAAAAGGATATTGTTACGAAAGTCGAAAACGAGGCTGAAAGTGATGTTGAACAGTGATTTTGAAAACTCTATAGGGGAATATAACATTACTGTTTAATGCTATATTCCCCTATTTTTTACGAATATTGTATGGAATGAAAGGATAATATGGTTAAAACAAATTTAAAACCGAGGGATTATTTACCACATGAGGCAGTTAGAATTGTTAATCCCAAACAGTCTCTTCTTTATATAAAGAATGGTGTGTATCCTATAGATATGTATGTAAGTATTGATGATAAAACAAATAATTCAATTCTTGCAATGGTATTTTTAAAAGAAGACACCGCTGATGTATATAAAAAGTGGTGCAATTATGAATTAGATTAGGTGGTGATTGAATGTTCTTAGACAATGCTTCAACAACTCCACTAAAACCAAAAGTCAAAGATTATATCATATCTCTTTTAAACACATATCAGAATCCATCTTCAATGTATCAATCTGGTGTTAATGCGAAACAAATAATTACTACAGCACGAAACAATGTTGCTAAATTTATTAAAGCAAATCCAGAAAATATTATTTTTACATCTGGCGGTTCAGCCAACAATACGCTTTTTATTAAAGGTTATACTCAGAGAAATGAATGTAGAGTGTTATACTCTCCTACTTCACATAAATCGGTGCTGAAGTGTGTAGAATCACTTAAATATAAGTGTTCACTTAAAGTTGATCACACGGGAAGAATAGATATTCAAGATCTTAAGGAGTGTCTATCATCTGATACAATGAAGAAGCTTGTAGTCATAGAATATGCTAATTCTGAGATAGGAACTATTCAAGACGTGAAACAGATTATTGAAATGTGTCATTTTTATAACGCAATAGTCTACGTAGATTGTACGGGTTCTATTAGTCAAATCCCTGTAGATATAAGAACTTTAGATGTTGATGGTATAGGATTCTCAGCACATAAACTTGGAGCATTAAAAGGTACTGGTGTTTTATACAAAAAGTCATTTATTGAACTTGAACCTCTTATATATGGTTCTCAGGAACAAGGTTTATTTGGTGGTACTGAAAATGTAATAGGTATAGCTACACTTGGTAAAGCAATCGAGAATTATGATTACTCTTCTATTACATCTAATAATCGTGATTATATCTATAATTACATTAAAAATAATATTCCAGATTCATATTTGGTTGGAGCTGATTTGAAGCATAGATTACCACATAATCTATACATATGTTTTAAAGGAATACAGGGTGAATCATTAATGACATTACTTGATATGAACGGATATCAAGTGTCAACAGGAAGTGCTTGTACAAGTGGTGATTTAACACCATCTTCTACTCTATTGGCTATCAAAATGAACAAAGAAGATATAAATAGTTGTATAAGAATTACATTAAGTGGTGAAGAAGAGATTGCTGAACTAAATAAGTTTTGTGAAGTATTGAAGAGATGTGTAGAAACATTAAGACAAATGAATAAATAAAAATAAGGAGGAAATAAATTATGAAGGAAGTTTTTCAAAATATAAATTGGTTAGAACTTTTATCTGCAATATGGACAATTGTATTAGTACCTATCTTGACTAAGTTATACTCTTGCCTCAAAGATAAAAAGCTTGATAAATATGCTGATATTCTTTATGCAGAAGTTAAAAAGGCTGTTAAGTCTGTATATGAGACAGAAGTTAAAGATATTAAGGGTACTGCCGATTGGACACCCGAAAAGCAAGCAGAAGTTAAGGCTGTTGCAAAGGAAAAGGCTATTCAGGCTCTTAATACTATTGTGTATAAGTCACTCAAGGAAGCTAATAGTGATTTCGATGATTATTTGGATTCACTCATTGGGACTGCCCTATACGATGTCAAACATGAATAAAGAAGGGATGGTATATATGAGTGGGATCTATAGAAAAACTTGCACATATTGATTATTTATTAGTCATTCTTGGGTTCTTTGCTATCTTATTCGCAGCTAAAGAAATTATCGAAATATTTAGTTATTTTAAGAAGAAACTTAGATTAAAAACAGGTATTGACCAAGATAAAGAGACAATAGAAAATCGTATTAAAACGCTTGAAAAACACGATAATTGGCAGTATCAGGAAATTTTGAAAATATCTAAAGGTATAGATGATATTAAAGATAATCTTGTACAAAAAGAAATATCTGATATTCGATGGGAGCTTCTTAATTTTTGTTCTGCTCTTACAAGTGGGCAGGATTATAATAGAGAAGCTTTTGAGCATATTTTTCGGACTTATGAGCAATATGAAAAAATACTTTCTGATAATCATATGACTAATGGATATATTGTAGAATCAATGAAGGCAGTTAGGGAAATATATCACAATAAGCTTATTAATGGTGATTTCAATTAAATTTCTACCACAGTAAAAATCTACCATGATAAAATTTGTATAAACAAAATATACATATACATATTAACCTTATGAATAATAAATTATGGTATTACAGAAATCAAAAACATATGACATTGCAAGAATTATCAAGACGAAGCGGTTTATCGGTTGCAGCTCTTAATAAAATTGAAAATGGGAATACAAAGGATATACTTCTTACAAATGCTGTTGTTCTTTCTCGTATACTTGATGTTGATATATATGAGTTATTTTGTATCGAAAGTTAAGAAAGGAAGAAATGAGTATGGGAAGAATGTTTTATAACTTAATATGTGAGGAATTATGTATAACTGGCGGTAAGGTTATACATATTGATACTAATGTTGGAAGTCTTGAAGAAGTACATAAGATAGTAATTGATAATGCTGATAAATACCCAAATGGAAAATGGGAATTATACCCTATGCAATTAGCGGTATAACAATATAATTAAATATAAAAAACTTTTAATGAGAACGAGTCTAATTCAGGCTCGTTCTTTTATTTTGTCTATAAATAAAGGAGGAACTTATGGCTTATAGAATTATAGATGTGTCAAGTAATAATGGGCAGCTTGATTGGGATACAATTAAGTCAAGTATTGATGGTGTAATCATTAGAATTGGCTATGGCTCAGATATAGAAAGTCAGGATGATTCACAGGCTGTTAGAAATATGCAGGAATGTGAAAGACTTGGTATACCTTATGGTGTGTACATATATTCTTATTGTCTTAATATGGAAGAAGTAAGAAGTGAAGCTGCACATATATTAAGAATGATTCAGGGATTTAATCCTGTTCTTGGTGTATGGTTTGATATGGAAGATGCTGATGGATATAAAAGAAATCATGGTCTTGTTCCCGAACAAAATGGTGAACTTCTCACAGATTTTTGCGTAGAATTCATGCAGATTATTAAGGATGCAGGATATAAAACGGGTGTTTACGCAAATTATAGTTATTTTACTAATGTATTAAATAATGGTAGATTAATGTCTTTTGAAGGATTTAACAGATGGCTTGCACATTGGGGAATAGATGAACCTTCGATGAATTGTCTGTTGTGGCAGTGTACATCAGATGCTGTTATTGATGGATCTTCAGCAAGAACAGATTTTAACTATTATTATGGAGAATTACCTAACGTTGAACCAGTTATTCCATCTGAACCAATTGAAGATAATTCTGAATCAGATGATATTGAAACAAAATATCATGTAGGAGATCATGTGTCATATCATACAATTTATGCGTCTTCTACTTCCGAAAATGGATTAACACCTTCAATTACAGATGGCACAATTACTAATATCATTGCATCTGCAAGAAATCCATATCTTATCAACGGTGGTACAGGTTGGATTAATGATAACTGTATTGAAGATAATGATGAAAATACTTCTGAACCAGAATCGCCTGATGTAGAAGAATCTACAGGTCTTACTCATTCTGTTGGTGAATATGTCACATATTCAGTACTCTTTGCTTCTTCAACTTCCGAAGAACCACTTAACCCACTTTATACAGATGGAACTATTACAGCTATCGCTGAAGGTGCGAGAAATCCATATCTTATTGAAAATGGTAGGGGTTGGGTAAATGACTCTGTTATTAATGGCAGCTCCATACCAGAAGACAATTATGAAGAACCTTCTTATGATACATATGAAGTTGAAAGCGGAGATTGTCTTTCAGCCATTGGTGATAAGCTTGGTGTAGATTGGTATTCTATTGCAGAAGCCAATGGTATTGGAGAACCATATACTATTTATCCAGGTCAGTCTCTTATTATACCTAGATAGTATATTAATAATAAAGAAAGTGTGGTTTCATAGTAATTTTTGAAGTCACACTTATTTTTCAAAAAATTATAAATACACATTCAAAATGTCTTTACTACTATCTAGCCATGTAGTAAGGGCATTTTATTTATATGGAGAGTGTGTGGCTAGACCACTCTCCTGCCCCCTTAATCAAGAAAGGAATGAAAGATATAGAAATTATTGATTTGATTTTAAACCAAGATGTATTGGAGAAATATAATAAATATTATTTCAAACAACATCCTAAAGCAAGGAAAATTCCTATTGAAAGACCAATGCACCCCTCGATCAACACATGGATGATATTACCAAGAATACAGATGAATCAACTTAAACAAAAATGGAAAGATTTTATTGTTTTTTGGATAAAGGACTTAGGTTTACAAGATAAACACTTAGAGTCTTTTGAGATGATATTTACCACTTATATGCCGACAAAAAGGCGTGTGGATTGTGATAACACAGTTCCTAAATTTATCCTAGATGGATTTAGTGAATCAGGTTTTATTATTGATGACGATGGGAAGCATTTACATTCTCTTACATTAAAAACAGGATATGATAAGGATAATCCAAGAACGGAAATAAAAATTATAGTGAAATAAAGGAGAATATTAAGATATGAACAAAACATTAAAGGTATATCAGATAATTAATGTCAATGCAAGAATTAAAAATGTAATTGAAGGTGACTCAGCAATTAATGCTGCATTTAAGTTTAAACTACTCAGATTATATTCAGAAATTCAGGGAGTTGTAAAGGATTTTGAAATGACCAAAGACTCTCTTGTTAATAAGTATGGTAAAGATGTTGTTGACGAAAAGGGGGAAGTTGTTCCAAATCAGAAGAGAATTAGTCCTGAAGATGAAAATTGGAAAGAATTTATTAAGGAAATTAATGCAGTAAGTGATTCTGATGTAGATGTTAATTTTACACCTATCAGTGCGGAAGAATTGTTTAGTATGGGGTTAGATACTGATGCTTGTGCTGATTTAATACCTATTGTAGAAGAATAAAATTATAAAGGAGATAAAAGGAATTATGAATAAGATAACAGTTAAAGAATTTGTTGAGGGATATAATAAGTGTGTAGATTCATTAAAGAATAGATATATACAGGAAAAGTTAAGCATTATATCTTACTTACCTGTAAATATTAAAGATGCTATTGCAATAATCATTACAGATAGAACTATGTTTGAACAGGAAAAATATACCGACGAAAATGGTGAAATAAAATTTCGTAAGACTGATAATGTACATGTTAATTCATTTGTTCAGTATATGTTATTTGTTAGAGAAGTTATTGAAAAGTATACAAATCTTGTTTGGAGTAATGACGGTAATTATACAGCGGATTATGATTTATTAAAATCTTCTGGACTTCTTGATAAATTAATGATTGGAGAAATTGTGAATGGAAAAGAAATTCCACCACTTATTCCAGCAAGTGAAATATCTGAAATAAGAACTCTTATTGATATGCATAAATCTGATATTATGCAAAATGTATATGAACCACACGCATATATTAGTCGTCAGGTTGAAAGGTTTGGGGCACTTGCAAATATAACCATAGAACCACTTATGAAGCTTATTGAACAGAAGATACAGGGAATTCCACAGGAAGATATTACTAAGGTCGTTGAGCTTGTAAGAACTGGTGATTTTAAGGAAGTAGAATAAAAAAGCAGTACTATATTTTACATATAATACTGCTTAAATGTCCTTAATTGAGTGAAGATATATGTCGGAAATTCAATTAAGGACTGACAATTATTTTCACTTGTTAAATATATCATTACAATTAAATATTGTCAATATTTTAGGCTCTATGCGTGTCACAGCGTATAGAGCTTTTCTTATGGAGAGTGGTAATACTGCTCTCCTATTTTTGTGTGAAAAAATAGTGAAAATTTTGGAGGTGAGAATATATGGGTAAAAATGGAAGCTTTGATGAACTTATTAAAAAAGCTGAAAAGATAAATAAACAATTGGCAAAAGAAGTTGCACCTGAAATTAATAAATTATTCAAAGAATCTGTATATGATTCTCTTATCCAATGGTATAGCGAATATTCGCCAAATATGTATCAAAGAACAAACAATTTTATGAATGTATATAACTCTGCTTATACACATGCAAATAGAAATATATTAACGATGCATGTGGACTCTTCAAAAATGAATGATTACCCAGGTTTTGATATTCCCCCATATCCAACTTATGAAAGACAAACATTATCTGCTGATACAGCATTCGATTATATGTTTACGAATGGTGAACATGGTCATGGACGTTGGATGATGTATCAGAGTATACCTCCCTTTGATAGAGTTGATAGAGATTTTCGCAATGGTTTTGGAGGTCGTGTACAGAAAATTATTGATAACAAAGCAAAAGAATTATTTTTAAGATAGGAGGTATAAATTTATGTCAGGAATGGCTGATTGGCAAGCCAAAATATCTATTGATATTGAAGACTTAAAGAAACGAATTAAGGTTGCTGAAGGCGAACTTGATAAGGTTACAAAAGAAGATAGAAAAATAAAATTAGATTTTGACACAAAAACACTTGAAAGTGCTATTCAGAAACTTGATAAAATGCTTGATTCTCTTGGTAAAGGGACTGGTGATTTTAAACAGTTTGAGAATTTATCGAAAGAACTATCAAGTATTGTATCAGAAGTACAAAGTTTAAGTAAAGCTTTTGGTAAAGTGGATGATTCTGGTGCTAAAACACTACTCTCTTCTATCCAGAATATTGACAAGTCACTTTCTGAATTGAGTCAGAATATTCTCAATGTTAATAAAAACATGAGCAATATGGGTGGCAATACGGGTGGTACTGTCAAACAGGTGGAGAATATTAGTAATGCATATCAAAACGCTGCTAAAGAAGCTGAGAAATTGGCTGACGCACAGAGTAAGATTGGACAGAAAACGAATATTTCATCTGGAACGAAAGACGCATTTCCTGACAAAGATGTTTCTGCATCTGTAGAGTCTGCTACTAATTCCATTAAAGAAGAGAATAATGTATTAGAACAGAATACTCAGAAAGCTAAAGAAAATGCTGAAGCTAAAGAGAAAATTATTAATGCTTATAAAGAAGTATCTAATGTTAATCTCTCGAAGTATAATACTCGTCTTGAATCTTATAATAAGAAAACATCTGGTTATGACACAACTATTGCTCGATTTGAAAATGGTGGTTGGACAAGTGATGATTATAAACAAAGGGTTAATGCTGTCAAAGAAGCTGTTAAGCAATATGAAGATATTCTTAATAATTTAAAAAAGCATCCCGAATTAGTGAATGATGAAGAACTTGGTAAATTAGACAAACAAGAAAAGCTTATCAAAGAAAATATTACCGCTATTCAGAATATGTCGGCTGCCGAGAAAGGATATAGTCTTATATCTGCTCAAAAAGAATTAGATAAAATCAACAATATTCTTAGAGAGCATTCTGGAATGTCACGAGAAGCTAAGAATCAGATAAAAGCTTATTATGCTGAAATTAAATCTGGTAATCCAAGTGCATCACTAGATGTTATTCACGGAAAGATTATGCAAATAGTCAATGCTGAAATTGAAGCTGGTCGTGGCGGCAAAAGTATGCTTGATACTATCAAAGAAAAAGCTTGGTATGGAGTTGCTAATACTTTAGGTACATATTTTGGTGTTAATGATTTTATAAGATATGGTAAAGAAGGCATTAATATTGTTAGGCAATTAGATACTGCGCTTACTGAAATGAGAAAAGTATCTAATGAATCTGTTCAAAGTTTGAAGAGATATCAAGATACTACATTTGATACAGCAGACGCAGTTGGAACTACTGCGAAACAGATACAAAATTCCACAGCGGATTGGATGCGACTAGGTGAGAGTATGGATACTGCTGCTAAATCAGCTAAAGACGCAAATATCTTACTTAATGTATCTGAATTTGAAGGAATAGATGAGGCAACCGATTCACTTGTGTCTATGAGTCAGGCTTATAAAGACCTTGATAAAATGGACATAATTGATGTTTTAAATAATATCGGTAATAATTACAGCATCTCAACTGATGGATTGGCAACAGCTCTTAAAGATTCAGCTAGTGCATTAGTAACTGCTAATAATGACCTAAATGAAGCTGTATCCCTTACAACGGCTGGCAACGCAATCACTCAAGATCCGTCTAAGGTAGGAGCAGGTCTTCGTACTATTTCACTTAGACTCGTGGGTACTACTCAAGCAAAACAAGAGCTTGAAGATCTTGGTGAAGAAACAGATGGTATGATAACTACAGCGTCAAAATTAAGAGATACTATTCAATCTGCAACTTCCGCTGCAACAAAAGACGGTAAAGGTTTTGATATTTTTGATTCTAACGGAAATTACAAGAGTACGTATGAAATCATGCAAGGATTAGCAGATTTATACGATGAAATAGTCAAGAAAGATAAAGAATTAGGAACAAATAATCTTAATTTATTATTGGAAACTATAGCAGGTAAAAATCGTAGTAATATTGCGGCTTCAATTCTTCAAAATGGAGATATGCTTCGTTCAGTGTACGAGGATGCTCAAAATTCCAAAGGCTCGGCAGAAAATGAATTAAATGCTTATTTAGATAGTGTTGATGGAAAATTTCAACAACTTCAAAATAGAGCACAAGAATTTTGGTACAATGTAATTGATACTACAACTGTTAAATCTGTTTTAGATTTCACTACAGATTTAACCGAGGGTGCTTCTAAGTTTTTTAAATTAGTAGAAAAGCATCTTCCAACTATATTAGGAGCAATTGCAACTATTATTGCTTCAAATAAAAGCGGTGGTTTGATAAGGTTAATAAATTTTATTAACAATTCTCCTTTCCTAGCTACCGTAGAGTTTAACCGTGAGGTGTACGAGCTTATTATATAATAAGTAAGGACTCTAATTGTAAAATAACAGACGAATGATTAACGAGTAATGTCGTTAATACCTAAGATTGACAGGGCAATGAGAAAAACTTAGGTCGAGGAAGGCTACCCTGATTTTAACTACCAAGTTATAATACGAAAGGTTATAATGGCAAATGCGAAAGCATAAGGTATGGTAATAATGTTAAAATAATAAGCCAGAAATTCGCAGCCGACAGTCCTAAAATGTAAATTCATTAAGGACTATGTTCATCGAGTATAAGGGTTAGATGGTTTTTATTAATCATTAATGTGTACTCAGGGGAGAATAAGAGATGTACTTAAAATAAAGTGAAAGTTGATACACTTTACATCGTAATTAATATATTGTGAGAGGTATATTAAGTATAATCAACATAACAGAGAATAATAAAATAGGACTGTCGTGAGACAGCCCTACCATTGAAGTAAAGGAGAATAAATATATAAATGAAGAACATTAATGATGAAGATTGATATTGATATCCTTAGAAGTCATTTCTGCTAAACTTCCAGTTTTGGAATCACTGTAGTCTTTGCAGATTTTAGCAATGTAACATTTGCCAACGATTGAAGCTATGTGGCATATTACATAACATATTCCAAGAATTATTGAACCGATTATCTCGGCATATAATATATTCAATATGTATTTTCACCTCCCTTCTTAGTAAAAATATAAATAAGTAGGGAATATTCTTTTAGCCCAGAATGGGCAGATATTTATTCCGACTGCCATAAAAATAGACATTGGGACAACCTTCGGTTATAGAGTGTTATGGCACACATCTATGTTGTTTCTCCAATGTCTATATTTTACCATTGTATTTAATTCAATACAATCCAGAACAATAGTTCTAATTTTGTAATTGTGAGTTAATATACTCTTGTCTTTCTAATTCCGTCATTGAGAAGAATTTTTCAAACTCTATATCAAGATTTTTGCATTCAATGTTGCATGTTCTGCATGTACATTTAATATAATGTGTATATGTAATTCTATGGCAATTAGGACAGTAATGAATTTTTAACATATGTAACCTCTGTTTCTCATTGATATAATTGCAAAAATATTTTATATGTGATATGTTATATGAAAATATTAACATATATGGGAGGTATAATAAAGTATGGATTATACATCTAAAACTCGCTCTTTACAATCACTTGTAAAGGATATGAATAAGGGGACAATTAATCTTTCTCATAAATTACAGCGACCAGAGGGACAATGGAATCGTAAGCAAAAATCAGATTTGATTGATTCACTACTTCGCCATTATCCAATTAATCCAACATATGCAATTGTAGAAGAAGACGGAACTCTATCGGTTATTGACGGTGTTCAGCGTTTATCTACTATAAGAGATTATATTGAGAATATATTTGCTTTATCAAAGGATATGAATGGTATTATTATTAACGGTGAAGAAAAGAATTTATCAGGCTTAAAATTTGACAAACTTGATGAAGATGTTAAATCTGAAATTCTTAATGCTGAATTGCAGATTTATAGAATGACCGATTGTACAGAAACAGATATCCGTGAACTTTTCCGAAGACAGAATGCAGGGAAACCTCTGTCAAATAAGCTTTTGCGTGTGGTGCATGAATCAGATGAATTTAGTGAAGTGGTCTACTCTCTCGCCAATCATCCATTCATGGATAAACTTATGTCACCTACACAAAGAAAGAATGGTACAGATAGAGATATAATTATCCAGGCAATGATGCTTATTTCTTCTAATCAGGAACAGGAATTTACATCTTTTAGAACAAAAGATATTGATACTTATGTAACTGATTATGCGGATCAGTATCTTGGTAGAGCTGATACATTAAAAGAGGCTATGGATAGATTCGATGAATCATTTGATGAAATTAAAATTCCTGTTACCTCTATCCCACAAATATTATATTCAGGTTATCGTATTATTAAAGATAAGAAGTCGTTCACAAAACTTGTCGATAAGGTTGCTGATTTTTGTGTTAATTATGATTCAAATGATGAGTATAAGCAGTTTGTTCAGAATGGAACAGGTTCAAAGGAAAATGTTCGAGGAAGATTTGAATATTGGAGAGCAATTGTTAAGACATTACAGTAAGATTTTGAAGAGTAGTCATTAATGGCTACTCTTCATTTATATACGTTTATAAACATATGTTCTGATAGAATTATGTCAATTATTGGTATATAATGGTAATATTAAATACTGATGATTGGAGAATGTTAAATATGAAATTAAAGGAAGATATATCTGCACAAGGTAGAATAAAGGGAATGCTTTCTAGTATAGTTTCAACTTTATATGATGTAGAATCTGATTTTGCTGTTGAATTTTGTAAATGGTTATTAAAGAAGTCAAATTATGCTAAACGTCACGAATTACATGAGAGGTTTCCTTCTTTACCACAAAACATGCAAAGAGGTGATATAGTTTGGGTTGAATTTGGTATGAATATTGGTGATGAGTTAAGCGACCAATATAAAGATGGTCATTATGCTATGATATGGGCACAACAAGGTTTTGTATTTACCGTATTCCCATTGGCTTCATCAGAAGATAAAAAATTTAATGATTGTGCAGTAAATATAGGAAAGGTTCAGCATTTACCAGGAGATGAAGACTCTTATTTGAAAGTAGATATGATAAGATCTGTAAGTATAAGAAGAATAAGAAAACTCAATAATGTAAGAGCAGGTAAAGTTAGTATTACTGATGAAAATATATTAAAAAGGATTAATGACAAAATATTAGATAAATTAGTAATTAATTTTGAAAAAGGTATTGACAAACAAGAATAAATGCATATAATAATATATAAACAAATGCAAACGGTCTGCGTTGGGTTACTGGCGTATGACGATGTAAGAAACCTTATTCTTTACCTTTGATGTAAAGAGCTTAAAAGCATTCACTTAATTGTGAATGCTTTTTTGGTTAATAAATAAAAGAGCAAATGTATTCACACTTGCTCTTTTCACTACTCTCCTATCCCATCAGTCTTTATCTTCATTTCCACTACATTCGTCACTGTGTTCACAGAATTCACAATGACATTCATCTGTATAATCACCTGTTTGCCAACATAGTTCTGTTGGAGACATATTATTATACATAAACTCACCCCTCTGCTTTAAAATTATTGTAAGGTAAATAAGGAATATTTTACCATTTTATATTACGATTTATTTTAAAAATCACTCTCAAAAGAAAGGATTGTCTCATATGAAATCAAAATCAAAACCTCCAATTAAAACGGCTACCAACAACAATAATGACAAAGTTAATATTGATAACCGACCACCGTTACCATACCACAATTTGACAACCTCTGTTCCAGAATTACTTTGTATATTTTGTAGTAAGGATAATAATTAATTATTGCGTTTTTCTGTATTTATCAACTCAAATATTTCGCTCACTCTTGAAGTGAGATTAGCTTGAGGTAATGGTGGTTTCTGTTGGTTGTTACTGTTATTATTATTTGTGTTCTTTTGACTTGTGTTGTCTGTATTATTTGTTGGCATAAAATTACACCTCCTTATCACCAGGTATATCCGCAATTACAACACTTGAATGTTTTATTAATTTTCTTACTAAAGATACCAAATGCAGCTATTGAAGCTCCACGTTCTATTCCACCCATCTTTTTAATGTTTGTAGAACCGCAAGTTGGACACTTAGGTTTATTAGCATTTTCCTGTTCTTCACGCTTTTGCTTACCAAGATTGAAATAGTAATCCGCTTCTGCCCCACGCATAGATTCCTCGAATTTACGCTTTTCTTCGGCTTCTTCTTCGGGAGTTAGCTTTTGACCAGCTTTTTTGTTACCAGTCAGTCTTGTATATTTGTCATAACGAAAACCGAACCAGAAATCAGGATTGCCAAGGGCTAATTCTTTATATGATTTTTCGTTAAAATATGGTGAGTTTTCAACTTCTAATTGAATTTTAACTTCATATTCATCTTTTTCATCTTCGGTCATTTGTTCATATTGTTCTCTTGTTAAACCATCATCAACAATATGAGTGCTACCACAATTGCAACAATAGTCTTCATAGAACCAACAACAATCTTCTGCTCTAATAAAGCAACATGATAAACAATATTTCATATATATTTACCTCTCTCACTTAATATATAGAATATAATATCATTTTTTTATATATACTGCAATATTTTCAGCATATAATTAACGATAGGAAAAATTTTAGCTGATAATTGGGGTATTACTGATAAATTAGGTGGAACAAAGAATTTTAAAGAAGTCGAAAAATTATGTACATTAGATTTTAAAAATTTCAAAGAATTAGAAAATACCATAGCCAATGCTAAAGGCGATACAATTCAACTTCAGAAGGTATTAACTGAAACCTTTGAAGATGGTAAGTATTCAAAGGTAAATGGTCTTGAAGAATACATTAAAAAGAATGACGTACTTAAAAGAGAATCTATCAATGAACTTATTACTAAACAGAATTATGAGAACATTGCAAAACAGTCTTTCAGTTTTCAAGGTATTAACGCAAATATTAAAGAATATAACAATCTATTAAAAAGTTCTACAAAAGAGGGAAATGCTTTTGCCGAAGTTGTTGCCTCTCATAATATGAAACTTGGTAATTATCTCACAAGTCTTAATGGTGCAAATGCTGGACTTGGTGGATATATTAAGAGTCTTGGTATCGCAAAGTTAAAGACAATTGCATTATCAATTGCTACTACTTCTTTAAATATGGTCATAGGTGCTATAGCTTCTGCTATTGCTTCATTCATTATAAAAGGTATTTCCAATATAATAAATAGTGCCGAGAATATGAAAAAAGCTGTAGATGATATGGTTACATCATATGATGATAGTTTGAAGACTCTTGAATCGCATAAAAAGACCATCAATGATATAAAAGATGATTATGCAACTTTATCAAAGGGTGTTGATGAATTAGGTAATAATGTTTCACTTACAACTGATGAGTATAAAAAATATCAAGATATTTGTAACCAGATTGCTGATATTTATCCTTCTTTAATAGCAGGACATACTTCTGAAGGTAATGCAATATTAACTTTAAAGGGTAATGTTGAGGCTTTAACAAAAGCATATAAGGATGAACAGAAAGCAGCCGCTGCTAGTGTTATAAGTGGTAGTGATAAGGAGAATACTAATGTAGTCAAGAATTATAAAAATGAATCAAAGACTGGCATAAAAGATGCCTTTAAATCTGCGTTCACATTTAATTCTGATAAATCTATGGTAAATGGATTATCAACAACTCAAAAGATATCTTATCTCGAAAGAGCTACAACTCTATCTACTAATGACTTAAAAAACAAATCGGGTTCTATAGGCTCAGATAATGTATTTAGAAGTTTATTAAAGACATATGGATTAGATACTGATAGCACTGACCAAGAAGTTACTACTATCATTCAGAATATGAAAGCTGATTTAGCAACCTATCAGGCAGAAGTTGATGAGGCAATGAAAGGAATTAAGACTAAAGCAAATGCTTATTTTGTATATAATTCGGATTATGATAATTTGAATGATGAACAAATAAATCAAATAAGTTCCTTAATTGATAATGCCTTAACTGAAGCAGTCGCTGACACTTTCAATAAAGATTCCGATATCAATAGTAAATTTGTGCAAAAAATTATTGATGGAATCGAGAATAATAAAGAGGGTATTTCTAATGCTTATAAGTCTTTATTGGCAATTGATCCTAATAATATGGGTAATGTATCAAAAGATAAGCAAGCAATTGATAATTACATTAAGAAAATTGCTGATTATATTGGAACAGATGCAGAATCTTTGAAGAAAGGTCTTGGTTATGATGTAGCTGATGACATATCTCAACAATATAATAACATTATAGAAGAAGAAAAAAAGAAAGAATCTGATTTTGATTGGGATTCTTGGTTTAAAGAACATTCAGTTAATACTCAAGAAGAAATTAATAAATGGAAAGAAATTGCATCTTCTGCTAATAGTGCTGCTAAAGCACGAGAGAATTATACTAAACAGGCAAACACTTTCAAAGAAACTAAATTATTCGATATGGGGAGTGATAACGCCCCGTCAACATTAAGTAAGCTAAATTCTCAATTGGATGAAATTCAATCTGCTTATTCTACGCTCTCTTCTGCTGTTTCTGAATATAACAGTAATGGAAATATTTCAATTGATACAATGCAATCCGTTATCGCATTAGGTGATAATTGGCTTGATTACATTGATATGGAGTCTGGTGCATTTACTCTCGACCAAGAAGCTTTAGATAAACTTACTCAAGCTCGTATTGAGGATATGAAACAACAGGCACTTGCTAATTTAGCTTCTACCGTTGAAAGTATCACAACTGAAGCAGATGCAACAAAATATTTAGCTTCGACTAACTATGATGCTGCAAATTCATATCAAGAATTGGCAAAGGCAAAGTTATCAGAAGTACAAAGTAATCTTCAGAAGAAGGTAGAAAAAGGTTCACTCTCACAAGATTCATACGATAAAATAATTTCTAAATTTGAATCTGATGCCAATAAGATATCTCAGATATTTGATAATACAAGTTTTAAACTTACATCAGACGGCTCAATTGGAGATAGTTTATCAGGACTTGAGTCACATGCTAATCTTCTTAAATCTATACAAGACGAGTTACAAAATACAAGCAGATTATCATCTTCTACTTTAGATTCAATTGCTAAAGCATTTCCTGAGTTGAATGAGTCGGTTAAACAGTTCAGAAGCGGATTATTGAGTTCAGAAGAATTATTCGCATTATTAGAACAAGCTTATAATGATGATGCTGATGCATATATTAATAATCAAATAAAGAAGTCACAATATGATGGTACATATTATGATAACTTAGTTTCAGCAAACAATGAATTTTTCCAAGGTTTATTTGATGCTTATGGTGAAGATTTAGAAAAGAGTAAAAATTTAGCCCAGGCAAAGAAAGTCATAAATGACAAGGTAATAAGTTTATTAGCTTCATCATGGGGAAAATTCTATCAAACTGAAATAGATAATGCCACTGGTTTAATGAAAATAGCAAGTAAGGCTACTTCTATGGATGATGATATGGATTTAGGTCTTGCTATTGCACAAAGTGGAGGAAATGAAGAAGAATATTTTTCAGATTTTCTATCTACTTTACAAAAGACTGTAGATGACTATAACGCTTTACAAAATATTGCCATAGATACAACTTGGGGCGGCATAGATACGTCATGGAAAGGTTTATCTGGTTATGATTCTTCATTTAAAGACACTAAAGAAACAGCTCAAGACATTGATTGGATACAACGACTTATAAACAAAATCTCTACAGCATATTCACGACTTAAGAATATCGTATCTGATACAACAAATACATGGCTCAAGCGTAATAATGCCCTTTCTGATTCAATGTCTACTCTTTTATCCGAAATAAACGCACAGAAGCAGGCATATGAGTATTACATGAATGCTTTTAACTCATATGATCTTGACGGATATTGGAAAGACCAAATCGCTAATGGTTCTATAAGCATTGATGTTATTTATGATGATGACTTGAAGGATGCAATTTCTGATTGTCAGGATTTCTATGATAAAGCGCAGGACGCTAAAACTGCTGTTCAGGAACTTAATATTGAGTTAAAAGGGCTTGCTAAGAGTAGGTTCGATAATGTAGCTTCTGAATTCGAAAAGAAGATCTCATATTTCAAAGATTATTCAGACCAACTTCAGAAGGAAATGGATATTATTACTACTAAGGGTTGGTTCTCTTCTACTTCTATCAATGAAAGCTTAAAAAAAGTCGAACAGGATAATCTTGACAGGCTTAAACAGGAAAGAAATGCTTTAATGAATGCCTTAAATTCCGCTGTTAGTTCTGGTAAAATCGAAAAATATAGTGAGGATTGGTATGATATGCAATCTTCTATTGACTCTGTTACATCTTCTATTCTTGATGCTGAGAAGGCTCTTATTGAGTATGATAACGCTATCAGACAGATTAAGTGGGATGCATTTGATAGAACAAGAGATGATGTAGAGAATCTTATTAGTGAAACTGAATTTCTTGTAGAATTATTAAAAGATAAAGGAATTACTGACGACAATGGTAATACTACTGCTGAAGGTAAGGCTGCACAGGCGTTACTTGTTCAGAAGTATCAGTTATATCTAAATCAGGCTCAAAAATATAAAGATGAAATTCTTAAAATTGATGAGGAACTTGCCAATAATCCTTATGATAAGGAATTGTTAGATAGAAAACAAGACCTTATTGATAAGCAGCAAGAAGCTATCAAATCAAGTATTTCTGAAAAAGATGCTATTAAGGATCTGGTCAACGATGGATATAATGATTTATTGAATGCTTTACAAAAAGTTATTGACAAACAAAAAGAGAGTTTATCCGCTGAGAAGTCATTACATGATTACCAAAAGACAGTTGCTGAACAAGCTAATACAGTTGCTCAGTTACAGAAACGATTATTAGCTTTACAAGGGGATAATTCTGAAAGTGGTCAGTCTAAAAAACAATCCATAAGTTCAGAACTTAAAGATGCACAAGACCAGTTGGAAGAAACAGAGTATGAACAGTACATTGAAGACCAAACTAAGATGCTAGACGACTTAGCAAGTCAAGCTGAAGAATGGGTAAATGCTCGTTTAGATGACCTTAATGGTCTTATTCAACAGATTATTGATGATAGTAATACTCATAGCGGAGAAATTAAAGATACTATCACTAATACTGCTAATGAATTTGGTATAAATCTTAGCGATGGTATGAAGAGTATTTGGGAGACAAATGCAAATAATATTAATAATAATATTACTTCTGTATTTAATAATTTTGGAACAAAATTTGATAATACAATGACAACACTTAATAATGTTGTTAGTGGTATTGAAGATAAAGTTCAAGAAATGCTTCGCCTTGCTAACGAAGAAGCTGCACAAAGACAAGCCGAATTAGAAGAACAGAGAAGACAACAGGAAGCTGCTGAATCTAACTCATCTTCATCAGGTGATTATAGTGAACCTGATTATGATTGGGATGATATTGGCGGCGGAGATAGTGATTCTTCTAGTGGTGGAGATGGCGTTGATTGGATATACTCTCCTGACTATTTCCCAAAAGATCAATTGAATGTAAATACTAGTATAGTAGACAGGTTGAAAAGTCTTGACTATGATTCTTCCTTTGGTGCTAGAGCTATGTATTTTGAACAAATGGGACTCGGTAATGACTACACGGGTAGTTATGATGATAATGTTGCAATGTTAGACTGGATGAAATCTCACGGATATCGTAAAGGAACTAGATCAGCAACAAGTGGAGTTCATATTTACGGTGAAGATAATCCAGGTTCAGAGGTACTTGTTACTAAATATGGAGTACTTCGTCAGTTTGATTCAGGTGATACAGTATTTAACAAAGACCAAGTTGAAAAACTTTGGGATCTTTCTAAGGGTATCACTACACCAAACATGTATATGGATAACTTAGGTGCTAAGTTGCCTGATATTACCCCAGTTTCAACAAACAAATCAGTTGATATTGGTGGCATTAATGTTAATGTTGATAAGGTTATCACAGACAATCCAGAAGACTTTACACGACAGCTTACTAACGAACTGGCAGGAAACTCAAAGATACAGAAAATCCTTGGAGAGATTAATTCTAATCAGCTCTTAGGTCGAAATTCATTATCCACTCGTAGATACATGAAATAATATTATGGACGCATTGGTGTCATAGCCAGTGCGTCTATTTTAATTGGAGGAATATAATGTCAAATAAATTGATTAAAAATAAAAACTTTACAAGTAAAGAGCTTGAATATTATAAAAATCACTGTGCCTTACTTGAGAAGGAACTAGAGGAAGAAAGAAAAAAAAGAACACAACTTGAAATCACTCTTTCATGTGGTTCTGAACCCAGTAATCATGCGGTTTCCGAGCTTAAAAATTTAATAAAATCATATAAAATTGCAAAAAAGACAGAAGAAAAGCTTTGTAATGAGCTATTGGCTAAAAATAAGAAAATGGATGAAAATTTGGCTGAATTTGATAAAATAAAGCCTTTATATATAAAGAAATGTGAAAGAGAATATGATGATATTCTCAAAGAATACACAAAAATGATTAAAATTATTGGTTAAAAATAATATTCAGAAAGGATGGTGAACAATGAAGATACAAAAAGTTCAAGTAACGGGTGCAAAAGGTAGTACCGTTGATTGTGGCTATTTCTCTAATGCTTTATATGATACATACTTACAACTCACCACTACTGCTGAAATAGGTAAACAATATAATATACATGGATATATTAAGTCAAATAGATCAGGAACAATCAGATGTCAAGATATGACTGCAAATGTTACTACTTCTTGGCAAGAAATTAAAATGATTATAATTCCAACAAGTAATATTTTGGAATTATATTTTTACCCTGGTGAATTTTATTTATATAATTGGAAAATGGAAGCAGGGACTATATCTTCTGCATGGACTCCTTCCCCACTTGATGTTAAATATGATTTGATTGAAATAGGAACAATTGTAACTCAATTATCTAATAGTATATCAAGTAAAGTATGGCAGAATGATATTAATACTGCTACAGGTGTTTTGAATACTAAGATTACAGAAGTTAAACAGAATGCTGATAAAGTCTCATGGTTAGTTAAGTCAGGATCTTCTGAATCCGATATGGTTCTTACTGATACTACATATACATTAATTTCAAAAAATATTAATCTTAAAGGTAATGCTATTTTTACAAGTTTTCTTAATGAAGATCAAACTGCGATTAACGGTGGAAAAATTGCAACTAATAGTATTACTGCTTCACAATTATCTACTGATTCTATCAAATCAAGAAATTATATTGAAAATACTTCAGGTTCATTTCTAAATCTTGCCGATGGCAGTTTTGACAGTAAATATTTAAAATGGGATTCAACAGGTGTTATTACTGCAACAAATGTGAATATAACAAATGGAAAAATTCAAACTTCTGGTACAGCCAAAGGTAATGACGGAATAATATATTTAATGCAAAATATTATTTCAGGAGGTCAAATCGTCATAAAAAATTTGACCGATAATAATTCTAAACTAACTATTCAAGGGCATGGAATGTGGTTATGTAATTCATTAGGAAATAATATATTACAAGTAGGTAGAAGCAAAGAAAACGGTGGTTATATAGAATTATGTAGTGGTAAAGATAATAACGAAGCAGTTATTCAAATGGGAACTAATAGACAAACAACTGACGATGGAACTATTGATTATAAAGGATATATTAATATTCCTAATTGTGTATATTTAGGAAGAAATAACTCATTTGATACTCCTAGTTGGTTTAATAATACAGTATATGTTAATGATAATTCCAATTTACAAATATGGCATAATAGCAGAAAAAAATATGGAAATCCAGTTACATATATGAATAATCCTATTTCTATTGATTGGGATGGAAGTGTATTGAGGATTTATGTAGATAATGTAAATGTAGCTTCGTGGATAACAGCCGAGCAGAGATGGGAGTAAAAAATAGAAAGGAGAACTTATGTATATAAAATACAATAACAATAATAGAATTTTAATTAAAATAGATAGTTATAAAATTATCAATCCATATATTTTTAGAATATACGGAGATATATCTACTTTAAAAAATCAAACTGGTTTTTCTATATATTATGAAGGTGATAATGTTCCTACCCAAAAATGTTCTGAATATAAATATATATATGATATAGGCGAAAATTATATAGATTACACAAATCAAAATATTATTTACTATATTTATTATATAACAAATAAGGATAACTATGTCACAGGAACAGAAATAACTGAAAAAAAAGATGACAACAGAGTATTATGTATTTCAGGCTCAGGTAAGAAATATGAATATTATAATGATACTAATGTTTATGTAGATGACAATGGTTGTTATAATTTTAAAATCATATCCGATAAAATAGAAAATGTATCTAAAGAAGAAAAGGAAATGATTTTAAAGCAGAAAGAAATTGATAAATTAATTCAAGCTAAAAATGTTAAAATATCTGAATTAACAGAAACTTGTCAAAATATAATTCTTAACGGCGTTTATTATAATGGAAAACATTATGCATACAATTATTCTGATCAGAATAATATTTCAAACCTCGTACAGATGGCTAAAACAACAGGTATGGATGTACCTTATCATGCGGATGGAGAACTTTGTCACCTATACTCTCCTGCTGATATTTATGCTATTTATATTACAGAGGAAATGAATGTAACTCAAAATACAACATATCTTAATCAGCTTAAGGCTTATGTTAATACACTTAAAGATATTGATAGTGTCAATAATATTGCATATGGTCAGGAACTTACGGGTGAATATCTCAAGAATCTTAATAATATTATGGAACATTCGCAGAAAATTATAGAGGTGTTAAATGCAAAAACGTTTAAGATTACTCAGTAAGCATCTATTTTTGTTTTTAGTTGGTGCAAGTCTTTATATTTTTATTGAGGTAATATATAGAGGATTTTCTCATTGGACTATGGGTGTTTTAGGTGGAATATCATTTATATCTATTGGACTTATTAATGAAATATTGAGTTGGGACACACCAATATGGATTCAATGTCTAATTGGAGGATGTTTAATAACATTCTATGAATTTATCACAGGTGTAATATTGAATCTTTGGTTACATTTGGGCATATGGGATTATTCTCATATGCCTTTTAATATATTAGGTCAAATATGTTTACCATTTACATTAATTTGGTGTGTATTATCATTAGTGGGAATTATATTAGACGATTATTTAAGATATTGGTTTTTTAATGAAGAAAAACCAAGATATAAATTATATTAATCAACAATTTGAATAGTAATGGCATGTTGAGAATAATGTTTTTAAGTCATTATGTTGATTTTTCAAAAACAAATTTCGCAACATTAGTATCAGACTGGGATAATAAATTCGGTGATATTTACATGATTATATTTGGTAATAATAATTATACTAAAACCGATTTAATTAACGCCGCAGGAACATGCTTTTTCATTAAGACATGGCTTACAAACAATGTACCAGTCATTACATTTTCAACTGATTCTAGTGAAGTAAAAATTGCCAAAGTCAATAATTTATGATAATAGAAATTTTAAATTTTTATCAAATTGTTGGTAAATAAAACTGCCACCACTATTCTACTTTGTACCATTCCACTAAATTTAATAATCGCAGAATTTTTTCGATAGTACTAAAAACATCTTCATATATTTGAATACCAATATTGTTGCTTAGTTCACTTACTCACCTATCAAATTCGAATAAAAAAATAATAAAAAAGAAAGGAGGAATTTTAAAAATGTCTTTAATTGATTTTACATATGCTGATCAAAAATTATCGAACTTTGGTTATATGCCATGTAGTTTCGATTCACCTGATTTATCATCTATTTCATTCGGAAGTAATGCTACATTTACAACCATAAGACTTAATTCTTCTTCAAAAAATAAATTACTTTCAACAAAATATGAAGATGTATATACGACATCTGAGCCAATCCAAATATGTAAGAAATGTCCTTCTGATAATATATATATTACTCATGAAGAATTTCGATTATTAGAACGATGGCTTAATAGAGGAAAATATTTAAAACTTACCCCTAAATATGAATATGAAAATGAAGAGTTATATTTTTATGGATATTTCAATGTACAAGCATTAATATATGGAGGTCGAATTGTAGGTGCTGAATTGACATTTACAGCTAATTCTCCTTTTGCTTATAAATATGTAACTCAATCTTTTGATTTGACGAACAACAAATTAACATTTTCTTTAAATAGTATTTCTGATGATTTTAAACCAATTTATCCTAATATAAATATAACTTTAAAACAAGCTAGTGATTTATCTTTAATGAATATGATTGATAATTCCGTCACTTCGATCAAAAATTGTTCAGAAAACGAAACAATATCTATCAATGGTGAAAATAAAATCATCACTTCTTCACTCTCTCATACATCTCTTCCTAATGATTTTAATTATGAATTTCCAAAAATATACACATCTTATGAAATCGCTACTAATAATTTCTCGGTTTCAGCCCCATGTACAGTAACAATTAGTTACGAACTGCCAAGAAAGGTAGGTGTATATTAATGCAAATTAAAATTCTATCATCTTGCGGTAATACATTGTTATTTGGACAGACTGCTACTTTAGCAGTTCAATTATATGATGATAATGATAATATTATAAATGATACTTCTACTTATCATTATGTATGGAAAAAATATCATGAAGGTCGAGAGGTTAAATGGGACGCATCTGGACAAACAATAACAATTATATCAGATGAATGTGGTAATGTGGTATATAAAGTCTTTGTTATGGATGAGAATAGTCTTACAAATTTTTCAGGAAATTTGATTACGGACAATGAAGATAATATATATACAGCATATTTTTCTTTTGATTCTATTTTGACCGAAATATACAACGGTTCTTCTGATATACCACCATATTCTAAAGATTTAACAATAATCTTAGCTTCAAGGAATTTAAAGCTACTTGGACAAATAGTTAATATAGATTCTGATAGTATATCTTACAAGAATTCTCTTAATGCAGCGAATGAATTGTCTTTTACTGTACATAAGAATCTTGACAATATAATTGAACCTTTATGGGACAAGATAACCGATCTAAAATTGGCTTATGTTAAAGAACTAAATCAATATTATCAAATATCTGTTACTATTAATGATACATCTGATGATATAACAAAGGTAATATCTGCTACTTCTTTATGCGAAGCAGAATTGAGTCAGAAATATATTCATAATACGGAAATCAATACAGAGAATGATATTACTAGAGATGATTATACAATTACAAAATTTTATAGCCTTACTGATAAAAAAGCTTCTTTGTTAGATAGAATATTGTCGTTTGCTCCAAATTATAAAATTGGACATGTTGATGATACTCTTGTCGAACTACAAAGAAGTTTTTCTATTGATGGAACAAGTATATATGATTTCTTAATTGGTGATTGCTCTGAGCAATTTGGATGTTTATTTCAATTCGATTCTACCTCAAGAACAATTAATGTATATGATTTATATACAAATTGTTTAAATCCTGAATGCGGATACCGTGGAGAATTTAATGATACTTGCCCCGAATGTGGAAATACTAATCTTTCATATTTTGGCGAAGATACTTTTATTTATATTGACAAGGACAACTTAACAGATTCTATTGAATTTACAACAGATATTAATTCTGTAAAGAACTGTTTTAAAGTTGTGGGTGGAGACGATGATATCAACGCTGCTATTCATAATGTCAATCCTAATGGTTCAGATATTATATATAGAATAACGGACGAACAAAAAGATGATATGTCTTCTGAACTTGTAGAGAAATTATCTGATTATGATGAATTATGTGACTTTTATAAAAGTACTTATAAATCAATCAATATTGATATCTATAATGCTATGGATAAAATATTGTATTATACTTCATCTATGATGCCGACAGTTGAGCATGAAGAAGTTACGGCATCTACCGAAGCAGCAAAACTTACCTCTGCTAAATTAAGTCCACTAGGATTACAAAAAGTAACTACTTCTACTTCTGTTGCCACAGTGAACACGGCACTGAAGATGTTAGCAAGGGTGTTTGTTAAATCAGGATATGTCAAGGTTGAAGTTGATACAGATAACACAAATACATTTACCTATGTTGGTATAGATGAACAGCATAATCATTATGGTACTTGGTATGGTCGATTTAAAGTTACCAATTATAGCAACGAAAAAGATATTGTATACACTAATTATATGGAAATTAAGGTATACGACTTATATGAAGAATATCTTGATCAAAAAATTAAGAAAAACATCGTAAGTAATGATAAAGATGGTGAAGGTAATCTATTCAATGTATTATCTATTGAAGACTTATCACAATTTAAGAATGCATTAACTTATTACTGTTTGAATAGACTTACATCATTTTATTCTGCTATTGAAGGATGTATGAACATACTTATTGAAGCTGATCAAGCAAAACAAGGTGCAGATTTATATGAGAAGTTCTATTTAAAGTATTATAACATGCTTCAGGCATGTCAGGACGAAATTGATACTCGTAATGCAACAATAACCGAATGGAATGGTAAGTATGATTCATATGTTAATCAGCGAAACATAATTCAAGATAAACTTAATTTTGAAAAGTATCTTGGTAAGGAATTATATAATGAATTTATATCATATATTAGAGAAGATACTTATACTAATGATAATTATATATCCGATGGATTGACCAATGAAGAACTGTTAAATAAAGCCGAGGAATTGTTGAATACGGCTAAATTAGAATTATTCAAGTCAAGTGAAAGACAACACAGTATATCTTCGACTTTGTATAATTTGTTACAGATGAAAGAATTTTCTGAAATTATTGATAAGTTCCAATTAGGTAATTGGATAAGAGTCAAAGTCGATAATAATATATATAGATTAAGACTTGTATCTTATGAAGTAAATAATAGTGGTATAGAAAATATTAATGTTGAATTTTCTGATGTTACACAAACTTTAAATGGTCAAAATGATACAAAAAGTATCATCAGTAAAGCTCAACAGATGGCTACTAATTATAGTTATGTAAGTACTCAAGCAAAGAAAGGTGAACAAGCACAGAATTCTATTGCTTCTCTTCTTACTAATGGTTTTAATACGGCTATAACCGCAATAAAAAATGCTGATACAGAAGATATTATTATTAATAAAAATGGTATATCTGCTAGAGCATTAAATGATATAGAGTCTGCGTATGAACCTAAACAACTTAAGATTATTCATAATATGATTGTATTCACCGAAGATAACTGGCTTACAGCTTCTACAGCGATTGGTGAGATAAAATATACATTAGACGGACAAGAGTTTTCATCTTATGGAATAATTGCTAAGAGTATGATATCTGGAATAATAATTGCAGGACACATATATTCAGCTAATTATTCTTCTACAAATAAGACAGGGACTCATATTGATCTTGACTCAGGTTCATTTTCTTTAGCTGGTGATAAGATTATTTATTCAGCAGGAGGAAATAAACTTACACTTAAAGATGTGCTTGTTGAGTATACGACTGAAGATGATAAGGGTGAAAAAACACAAATTGTTACAGGTCTTGATACTGTTGCGATTAAGGTAGATACAATTAATTCAAAATATATCAGTACAGATAATTTTTCTGCTAAGTTTGCAGAGATAGACATTGTAAAAATTAATGAGTTGTATGCAAATTCTGCTTTTATTACTTCTCTTAATTCTTATACATCTAATTCTATTAATTCTACAGTTAATACCGAGTTTGTTAAAACTCTTATTGCTGGTCATGCTACTCTTAATGATTTATTTACAAGTAATTTTACAATAGGTTCTGATGATTGTGGTTATGTTCTTATGAACGGTTCTACAATGCAATTTAAAGACAAAAACGGTAATGTATATGTTCAGATAGGCACAGACAAATCTGGTGGACATTCTATTATTATTAATGATAGTAATGGAACTGCTATTATGAATGGTTCAGGTATTACTGCTAATGCTATTGCAGATGGTTTAATTGTGGACAAAATGGTTAAGAAGAAAGATACAACTTATAATGGTATCTCAGGTGATAAGCTTAATATAGATTCTGTTGTAACAAGTATTAATGAGGGTAATAAAACCATTAAATCTTCTCTCATTTATTTTGATGAAGATAAACAAACGCTTGATACCAAATTGGGTAAAATGGTGGAAACAGACACTACGATAAGTAACAGTCTTAATACAATTAAAAATTCAGTCGATGAGAACACCTCTGCAATTACACAAGTTACTATGTCTGCGAATGGTAATAATATATTAAGAAATTCTGATACATTGATATTTGATGATTATATAATTGGTTCAAAACTTATTGATGCAAGCAATAATATTCTTGTTGATAGAAACGGTTATATATTAGTCGGTTAATTAAGGGCTGAGAAATCAGCTCTTTTATTTTTTTAAAGAAAGGAAATAAAAAAAATATGGCAAATAAAAAAATAACAGATGCTACTCAGATAAGCACTATGTCTGGTAGTGATAAATTATTCGTTAATTCAGGTGATGATTTAAAGCAAATCACACTAGATCAAGCTGTCGCAGCATCAACACCAGTTCAACAACTAAACAACAATATAGAATTTTCCACTTTGGTAAAAAAAGCAAAAAATTTAGAACCAAACACAGACTTAAATACCATAACTACATCTGGAATATATTATCTTCTAAACGCAGAAACATGGGGCAATGCTCCAAATACCAAAGTAACAAATAGTTATCTTATAGTGATTGCGGTTAACACAAAAAGATGTACACAGATACTTCTTCCCGGAAATGACACTGCAATTTACATTCGTTCTACTTATACTGATAACACACTTTGGACTAATTGGAAATCTAATAATACAGACATAGAAATAAAAAACTGTTTTTGCAAAAATATTGCAAGTGTAGATGGTACTCTTGAAGGTTATGGCTATAATTATTGTTATTATAATAAATCTACTAAAATAGGAATATTACACTTTGCGTCTCGAATTGAAACACCAGATTCTACATTAAATAATTTTTCTGGCTATTATGATGTGACAACAGTTCTTGAAAATATGGGTATTACTAGCTTTAATAAAATATTGGAAAGCAATTATACTCCATACGATTCCACAGGTGTAGTTCGAGCAAAGTTGATAGGCTATGGAACAACATTATTATATAGCTCTGCAAGTCAACATTATGCTTTTGCTCGATATTATACAAAAGATGGAGAGAAAGGCGCATGGGCAACAAGCGAATTCCAAAAGGGTAATTATATTACAGGTTCGCTTATATTTAGTTAACTTTCAGAGACTGCTTTAGTAATTACACCATCGTATTTAATATTATTACTGTTTAATTGTAATATTTATATTTCTTTTCAATAGGAGAATCTTTAATTGCATTCTCCAATTTTTTACAAAAAACTTCACATGAAATAAGGGGTAAATCACTTGTATATGACCAAATTAAGGCTTTTATATAATTATATGATAAATTGACGGTGTATTTTATATTTAAGTCAATTTGAGCCATATATAAGCGATTATATAGGTGTATAAACATAAACAAAAAAATTTAGGGAACATTCCTGATTATATTAATCAGAAGTGTTCCCTATTTTTTACGATTTTAATATGGTATAATTATTTCAGTTGATATTTGTGGAGGTATATTATGAAAGAGGGAATTGAAGCTTATATTATTGAGAGTAATTTGAAGGTTAGAAAGGTAACTGTCGCTCATGTTACTGGTAATCTTGCTACTGTACGATTTGAAGAAGGCGGTGGAATCAGAGTGCCTATTAATAGACTATATGGATCTGAAGAGGAAGCCACAAAGGAATTAAGATATAAAACCGAAATAAAAAAACCGCCTCATAATTATTTAAATGGACAATTATTATAAAAAAATTTAAAGGAGATGTATTTTATTATACACCTCCTTTTTCTTAAAATGTAGAATGTAGACAAATTTGGAGTAAATCTACATTCTGTTTAATTCAATATATAAGATTCGAACTTATATTTTAAACACCGACTGTTTATTGACTTAGATAAAAATATAATTATACTACCCTTATTTTTGACGACACTTTTGACGACACTTTTTTCGTACTATGACGACCTAAAACGGTCTAAAATGATACTTTTTGAAAATCCTCAATCTTCTAAGTCCGCATAAACACTGGATTTCTGTGGTGTTGTAGTAATGGACTAGAGGGGAGTCGAACCCCTGTCCGAAAACCCATTCCCTGTTCTTCTACTATCATAGTTGATTATTTGACATTCCCTCCGGTGCACGGGAATCAACACCCTTGTACCTTTAGTAGCTTCATGATACGACCAGCACCTCAAAGCTTTGATACTGTCGTTTCCTACATGTTCGAAGCCTGGGTCTTAAAGTGTAGGTGCTTTAAGTCAGACTGCTGCAATTAGGCAGCGTATGCTAAATTATCGTTAGCGTTTATATTTAAGTTTGGAATTTGACGCTTTCCTGCGGATAGCTTCACCAGCTTCAAGATCCCCGTCGAAACCTTTACTAGCCCGTGTGTAAGCAGTTTCACCTGCTTATTTATATTAACATTGGCATAATGCCAAGTCAATGAACTTGTGATTCAAAACTGATAAAATATTTCTAAAATCTAAGATTCTTGTTCTTGAATTCCTTCTGTGCATCTCTTATCTGGTCTTTCTTTGCAATAGAATCTCTCTTGTCAAAGTTCTTCTTACCTTTTCCAAGACCAATTTCCATCTTCACCTTTCCCTCTTTCAGATATACCTGAAGAGGAACAAGTGTGTAACCTTTAATTGTAAGTTCACCAGTAAGCTTATTAATCTGATTCTTGTGAAGAAGCAGCTTCTTAGGTCTTAAAGGATCTTTATTGAATATGTTTCCCTTCTCATATGGTGTAATATTCATACCTAATACATACACTTCGCCATTCTCAATCTTGATATAAGATTCCTTAATTGAGCACTTACCTGCTCTGATTGATTTAACCTCAGTGCCGTGAAGTACCATACCTGCCTCGTATTTCTCTTCTATAAAATAATCAAAATAAGCTTTCTTATTGTTCGCTATAAGTCTGTTTCCTGATGCGCTTGTTTTTGATGCCATGTCAGTCTCCATTCTATTCTATGCAAATGCAAAATCAATTGTTCTTAGTATCTTATCGGTGCCTATAACCACAACCTTAACCTTCTGTCCGAGCTTATAACTTCTGTTCCCAAGTTCTCCTACCATCTCATAGTGTTCCTCGTCAAATGTATAGAATCCCTTCATATTATTGATAGAAACCATGCCCTCGATAGTGTTTGGAAGTTCAACATATACGCCCCACGCGGTAACACCCGAAACAACTCCATCAAATGTTTCTCCAACAAACTGTTCCATATACTCAGCCATTTTAAGCTTGTCTGTATCTCTTTCAGCATCTGCCGCACGCCGCTCCATAGCACTTGTCTGGACAGCAACATCCGGTAATATTGCATCATAATGGTCAGCTCTCTTAGGACTTAAACCTCCGTGAAGATTCTCCTTGATAATTCTGTGAATCTGGAGATCAGGATATCTTCTGATAGGCGATGTGAAATGACAGTAATACTTGGCAGCGAGTCCAAAATGTCCTACACATTCAGTAGTATACTTAGCTTTCTTCATAGAGCGGAGTGTCAGTCTGCTTATAAGATTCTCAGCATCAGAACCCTCTATCTCAGAAAGAAGCTTCTGAATCTCCTTAGGTCTTAAATCATCAGTAAGTCTTAATGTATAACCAAAGTTATTAATAAATGTGGCTAACTTACGCATTTTTTCAGGATCAGGATTCTCATGAGTTCTATATAGAAATGGCATATCCTGCCAGAAATAATCCTCTGCAACAGTTTCATTAGCGGCAAGCATAAAATCTTCAATAATCTTAGTTGCTACATTTCTGTCATACGGCTTAATATCAGTCGGGTGGCCATTCTCATCAAGTATAATCTTACTTTCAGGGAAATCAAAATCAACCGAACCTCTTGCAAATCTCTTCTTTCTAAGAAGCTCCGCAGCCTCTTCCATCATATGAAACATTGGAACAAGCTCTTTATACTTCATAATTTCATTAGTATCATTATCTACAAGAATCTTTTTTACACTTGTATAGCTCATCCTTCTGTCTACATTAATAACAGTTTCACATATTCTATGTCCAACAATATTGCCCTTTTCGTCAATATCCATAAGGCAGCTGAGTGCCAGTCTGTCTTCTCCCTGATTAAGTGAACATATCCCATTAGATAACTTATGCGGTATCATTGGAATAACACGGTCTACAAGGTAAACACTCGTACCTCGTTTAAGTGCCTCCTTATCCAATGCACTTCCCTCTGTAACATAATGGCTTACATCCGCTATGTGGACACCAAGATGATATACAGGACCTTCTTTCGAGATAGATACTGCATCATCCAAATCCTTCGCATCCTCACCATCTATAGTAACCATCTGAACATTTCTCAAATCAACTCGTCCAGCCTTATCCTTCTCACTGACAATATCAGGAATATCATTAATTGCCTTCTTAACTGATTCAGGAAACTCCACTGGTAAATCATATGCCTTGATAATAGACATTATGTCCACACCCGGATCATCTATATGTCCAAGTACTTCTGTAACCTTTCCCTGTGGATTCTTACTCTGACTGCCGTAATCACTTATAGAAGCAACAACCTTAGAACCTTCAACCGCTCCATTCATGAATTCCTGCGGTATAAATATATCACAGCTAATCTTGGCATTATCAGGAATAACAAAACCATACGTTCTGTTCTTCTGGAATGTTCCGACAACTTCCTTAACCTCATGCTCAACGATAGCAACAATCTTACCTTCAGCCCTCTTACCGCCATTCTTCTCAGTAGTTATCACAACCTTGACTTTATCATGATAGAAAGCATTCATCGTGTCATTAGCCTTGACAAATATATCATCTTCCCTGTCAGGTATTACTACAAAGCCAAATCCTCTGCTTGTGCTTTCAAATGTTCCAACAAGTGCTACATTTTCAGGCTTCATGTACTTACCCTTCTTTGATACACCTATTGTTCCATCTGCGACAAGACTGTCAAGCACTTCCATAAGCTCTGAACGCTTAGCTTTCGGAATATCGAGAAGCATAGCGATTTCTTTAGCTTTCATCGGAACATACAGTTCATTATTAAGAATTATATCAGCAAGCATCTGTCTTCGCTGTTTAAATATATCCTTCTCCATATCCCTTATATCCCTTTCTTACCATTAAAATATCCGGACTACACCAGATTGCCCGTAAAAGCAAAAACACTCTTAAGAAATTATCCGTTTCTTAAGAGTGTCCGTAATTTAAAAATTAAAATTAAGTATAACTGCTATAACAACAAAAAGAATTACAAGAATCTTGGTTATCTTAACAAGCTTGCCTTCCATTGAACGGCCCTTGTTCTTACCCCAGTATGAATCAGCAGCACCACTAATTGTTCCTGACAATCCGTTCTGCTTACTTTCCTGCATAAGAATTATTATTGCTAAAGCTATACAAATTACTACAAATACTCCCATTAAACCAATTCTTAATACATCTCCGACAGACATATGAAACAATGGAATTATCTTATTCATACCATCCTCATTCCTGCGCATCATGCGCTTTTTATTACATAATTATGCCAATACGGCAACATAGGTCATTCTATCACAAATAAACATTTTGTGCAAGAAAAATCAACAAATTAATTTCAACCCTTTGATTAGTTCTTCTTCACAAGAAGAGACTCACCTGTCATCTCAACTGGTTTCTCAAGTCCCATAATTTCTATAAGTGTAGGAGCGATATCACATAATCTTCCACCCTCACGAAGTGTATAATTCTCATCATAATTAACAAGAATGAATGGAACAGGGTTAGTTGTATGTGCTGTATGTGGAGCTCCTGTTTCGTAATCAATCATCTTCTCAGCATTTCCGTGGTCTGCGCAGATGAAGAGAACTCCGTCAACATCCTTTACTGCATCTACAGCCTTTCCAACAAGCTCATCAACCTTCTCCACAGCCTTGATTGCTGCTGGAATAACGCCTGTATGTCCAACCATATCAGGATTAGCGAAGTTGATAATAATAACATCATATTTGTCAGACTTTATAGCCTCAACTAAGTCCATACCTACTTCCGGAGCACTCATCTCTGGCTTTAAGTCATATGTTGCAACATCCTTAGGTGAGTTAACGAGTAATCTGAACTCATCAACATTAGGATCTTCAACACCGCCATTAAAGAAGAATGTAACATGTGCATATTTCTCTGTCTCAGCAAGTCTTAACTGCTTCTTTCCATGATTAGCAAGGAATTCACCAAATGTGTTCTTAATAATCTCTTTCTTGAATGCAACCTTCTTGTTAGGGATTGATTCATCATAATCCTTGAAACATACAAATGTTAATGGAATAAATCCTGTCTTTCTTTCAAATCCTGTAAACTTATCATCGCAGAATGCTCTTGTCATCTCTCTTGCACGGTCTGGACGGAAGTTAAAGAATATAACAGAATCATTAGCCTTAACTAATGAAAGTGGCTGACCATCTTTACAGATAACTGTTGGCTCAACGAATTCATCTGTCTTACCATTATCATATGACTCCTGAAGTGCCTGTGTAGCTGACTCGGCCTTAATCCCATCACCTGTTACAAGTGAATCATAAGCCTTTTCTACTCTGTCCCAGTTATTATCTCTGTCCATTGCATAATAACGGCCTGATAAAGATGCAACCTTACCAACTCCGATTTCTGCCATCTTATTCTCAAGTGTCTCAACAAATCCCTTAGCTGAAGCTGGAGGTGTATCTCTTCCGTCGAGGAACGCATGAACATATACTTTAGACACTCCCTGCTGCTTTGCCATCTCTAAAAGTCCATATACATGGCTTAAATGACTGTGAACACCACCATCTGATAAAAGTCCGAAAAGGTGAAGATCCGAATCATTCTTCTTGCAGTTCTCCATTGCCTCAAGTAATTCTTCGTTCTTAAAGAATGTACCATCTTCAATATCCTTAGTAATTCTTGTAAGATCCTGATAAATAATTCTACCAGCACCAATATTCATATGACCAACTTCTGAATTACCCATCTGTCCGTCTGGAAGACCTACAGCAAGTCCTGAAGCATATCCCTTCTGGAACGGGCATTCCTTCATAAGCTTATCCATAACAGGAGTGTTAGCCATAGCAATAGCATTACCCTCTGTTCTATCATTTAAACCATAACCATCAAGTACCATTAAAACTACTGGTTTTTTACTCATAATGTGATTCTCCTTTAAATGTATTCTAATTAATTGCCTATAGCATGATAGCACATTTGTAAAAAAAATCAAAGACCTTGTCTTGAATATTATCATCAAAACAAGGTCTTTTCATGCTTATTTACTTATTATAATTAACTATATCCGCAAAATCCGGCTTGAGACTTGCACCTCCTACCAGTCCACCATCAATATCAGGCTGGGCAAAAAGCTCTGCTGCATTAGAAGCATTAACACTTCCTCCATAAAGAATCCTTATCTGATCCGCTGTTTCTTTATCATATAACTCTTCGAATACAGTTCTTATAAATCCGCATACTTCCTGTGCCTGCGCTGTAGTTGCAACCTTTCCTGTTCCAATAGCCCAGATTGGCTCATAAGCAACTATTGTATGAAGCACCTGCTCTTTAGTAACACCAACATATGCTTCTACTATCTGTTCTTTAACGAAATCAAGTGTAATCCCTTTTTCTCTCTGTTCAAGTGTCTCTCCACAACAAAGAATTGGGATAATTCCATGTTCAAGTACCTTATGCATCTTGAGATTAAGCACTGTATTGCTTTCATTAAAGTACATTCTTCTTTCTGAATGTCCTATTATAACATGGCTTACCCCGGCATCAACAAGCATCTCAGGCGATAACTCACCGGTAAATGCTCCTTTCTCCTGATAATATACATTCTCTGCACCAATATGTATATTAGATCCCTTCACTGCCTCCACCACAGGTACAATGTCAATGGATGGTACACAGAACACAACATCAACATCCGGATTATTAACATTCGGTCTCAATTCAGTAACGAGCTTAACTGCCTGGCTTGGTGTCATATTCATCTTCCAATTGCCTGCTATTACTTTTCTTCTCATTCTACGCCTCCCCACAGGAAATTATCCATAATAACATATATATGGATAATCCTATTAAATTATTCCGATATAACTATCCTAGTAAAACAAATAATAGCATACTTTGGTACATATTTCAAGTATAGTTTGTGAAATAAATAACAAAAATCCGGACCTTACTTAACAAAAAAAGATCCGGATTAAAATATTATTATATAACTATGTCAGTAAAATCAATTACTTATCGTTAGCTGCAACTACACCTGGAAGTTCTTTACCTTCAAGGAATTCAAGAGATGCTCCACCACCTGTTGAGATGTGTGTCATCTTATCTCCGAATCCTAAGTTGTTAACAGCTGCTGCTGAATCACCACCACCGATGATTGTTGTAGCATCTTTAAGCTGTGCAAGTTCCTCTGCAACAGCTATTGTTCCTGCTGCAAAATTAGGGAATTCAAATACTCCCATTGGTCCATTCCATACTACAGTCTTGGCATCCTTTAAAGCTTCCTTGTAAAGCTCACATGTCTTAGGTCCAATATCCATACCCATGTCATCATCTGCCTGATGTCCTGCTTCTACAACATGTGAAGGAGAATCATTGCTGAATTCCTTAGCTACAACTGTATCGATAGGAATAAGCATTTTAACGCCCTTTTCTTCAGCCTTCTTCATCATATCCTTAGCATAATCAAGATAATCATCCTCTACTAATGACTGACCTACATTACCACCATGTGCTTTCTGGAATGTATAAGACATACCACCACCGATAATAAGTGTGTCAACCTTATCAAGAAGATTATTGATAACTGAAATCTTAGAAGAAACCTTTGAACCTCCAAGAATTGCAACGAAAGGTCTTACAGGATTATTAACTGCATTTCCAAGGAAATCAATTTCCTTCTGCATAAGGTATCCAACAACAGCTGTATCAACATACTGTGTAACACCTACGTTAGAACAATGCGCTCTGTGAGCTGTACCAAATGCATCATTAACAAATACATCTGCAATAGAAGCTAAATCCTTAGAAAATGCTTCACCGTTCTTAGTCTCTTCTGGTCTGAATCTTGTATTTTCAAGAAGAATAACATCTCCATCATTCATTGCAGCAACAGCTGCTCTTGCATTATCGCCTACAACAGTATCATCTGCTGCAAACTTAACTTCCTGACCAAGAAGCTCTGAAAGTCTCTTTGCAACTGGTGCAAGAGAAAATGCAGCATCTGGTCCCTTTGGCTTTCCAAGATGTGAACAAAGAATAACCTTTCCTCCATCAGCAATAAGCTTCTTGATTGTTGGAAGAGCAGCTACAAGTCTTGTTTCATCTGTAATTCTGCTTCCATCTAAAGGTACATTAAAATCGCATCTGCATAATACTCTTTTGCCCTTTACATTGATATCATCAATAGACTTTTTATTAAGCATATTAATATCCTCCATATAATACATAAAATAGCTACATATACAGCTTTATAAAAAACCGGAGAATAGTCATACCATTCTCCGGCAAAAACAATCTAAATGATTAGTTTAATTCAGCGAAGTACTTAATTGTTCTAACCATCTGGCTTGTGTATGAGTTCTCATTATCATACCAAGAAACAACCTGAACCTGGCAGCCACCGTTTGGAAGTTCATTAACCATTGTCTGAGTAGCATCAAATAATGAACCAAATCTCATACCAACGATATCGCTAGATACAATCTGCTCTGTATTGTAACCGAATGACTCTGTTGCAGCAGCCTTCATAGCAGCATTAACTTCATCAACTGTAACCTTCTTAGCAACTACAGCATTAAGGATTGTTGTAGAACCTGTAGGTGTTGGAACTCTCTGAGCAGCTCCAATAAGCTTTCCATTAAGTTCTGGGATAACAAGACCAATAGCCTTAGCAGCACCTGTTGAGTTAGGAACGATGTTGCAAGCACCTGCTCTAGATCTTCTTAAGTCACCCTTTCTCTGTGGTCCGTCAAGGATCATCTGGTCACCTGTGTAAGCATGAATTGTACACATAATACCTGACTCAATTGTTGCACAATCGTTAAGAGCCTTAGCCATAGGAGCTAAGCAGTTTGTTGTACAAGAAGCAGCTGAGATAATCTGATCATCTGCTGTAAGTGTCTCATGGTTTACATTGTAAACGATAGTCTTAAGGTCGTTTCCAGCTGGAGCTGAGATAACTACCTTCTTAGCACCTGCATTAATATGAGCCTGTGCCTTAGCCTTAGATGTATAGAATCCTGAACACTCAAGAACTACATCAACACCAATCTCTCCCCATGGGCAGTTATTAGCATCTGGCTCTTTGTAAATCTTGATAGTCTTGCCTTTAACTGTGATTGTACCAGCCTCATCATCAGCTGTTACCTGATCTTCCTCACCGAAGTTAACATATCTTCCCTGTGATGAGTCATACTTTAAAAGATGAGCAAGCATCTTAGGGCTTGTTAAATCGTTAATAGCAACTACCTCATATCCTTCTGCACCAAACATCTGTCTGAATGCAAGTCTACCGATACGACCAAAACCATTGATTGCAACTTTTACTGACATAAAAACAATTCCTCCTAAAATGAATTTTTATAACATAGTTTGTTAAAATTTCAACTACCATGTATTTTACATAAGAAGAAGCTAAATATCAAGGCTTTCTTCCCATTTTTTACATTTTTGCACTTTTTTCAATAATAACTCATTATCAATTAGTCATTTTGACGAAATTTTAACAAATTCTGTATCCAATATTGTTTACTTAACGCTAATCCCCGCTTAATACTGACTTAAAGGAAACATTTCTTTGTATTCCTCAAAATATTTATCAAAATTAGTTCCGTTATCCTTCTTGAGATTAATAAGATACTCATGTGTATCAAACACATTTAACTCAAGCTCAATAATCGCAACTGCCACGTTAGAACAATGGTCAGCAATTCTCTCAAAATCTGTAAGCAGATCATTAAATATAAAGCCCTGATGAAGTGTACATTCACCTTTCTGGACACGCTTGACATGATTCATCTTCATTTCATCACAATATATGTCAACGAGTTCTTCTAACGGCTCTGTCTTATAGGCATATTCTACCTTGTTCTGTTCAAATGCATCTATTACATTTCCAACTATTTCTTTCATAATTAATGACATCAGTTCAACATCTTCAACAGCACAATCAGAAAACCTAAGCTTTTCATTAAACAGTTCTGCTGCTGCCTGTGATATGTTAACAGCATGGTCACTTATTCTCTCAAAATCAGAAATTGTATGGAGAAGCTTTGAGACCTCCTTGTTCTGTCCAGAAGTAAGCTCCTGCTGTGTAATCTTTACAAGATAAGTTCCAAGCTTATCTTCATATCTGTCAACCTTATCTTCTCTTCTCTGAATCTTGTCATATTTTTCCTGCGAAAATGTATCCAGTAGTTCCATGGAACGAATAAGATTTTTCTGTGCCATATGTGCCATTGAACAAAGAACTGTCTTAGCCTGTTCAATAGCAACTGTAGGATGAGCAATAAATCTGTCATCAAGTACACTGATTTCAACAATATCTTTATCTTCCTCATCAACAACCTCCTTGAAAATTGCACATACCATCTTTTCAAGGAATCTGATGAATGGAAACAGTACAGCAACTGTTGCAACTCTGAATAATGAGTTCACAAATGCTATCGAAACAGTTGTCATCGTTCTGTCCATAAATGAAAAATGCACAAAATGATTAATACTATAAAATACTACTGCCCATATTAAAGCACCAAGTGCATCAACAAGAAGATATACAAATGCTGTTCTCTTACCATCTGTAGTCGCACCAAATGAAGAAATGATAACAGGCATGGCAGCTCCGACAGCAATACCCATTATAATAGGCAGTGCTACTGAAAATGAAATAGCTCCTGTAACTGATAAAGCCTGAAGAATACCAACTGTAGCAGATGCACTCTGCAAAACGGCAGTAACCAAAAGTCCTATAAGTATTCCTATAAATGGATTAGAAAACTTGGTAAGCATATCAATAAATGCCGGCTCAGATCTTAATGGTGCAACTGCTGCACTCATGTTCTGCATTCCTACCATAAGGATACAGAAACCTATCATAATATCACCTATATGCTTTTTTGTAGGGTTCTTACAGAACATCCTAAACATGATTCCGATAACACCAATAACAGCAGCAAGAACCTCTGTTGAAAGTAAGTCTACCCATCCGGCACCACCACTGATATCAGAAAGACATAATACCCATCCAGTAACAGATGTACCTATAATTGCGCCCATAATAATACCGATAGCCTGTTTCATTTTAATCATACCGGCATTAACAAAACCAACAACCATAACAGAAGTTGCCGACGATGACTGGATAATTGCCGTAACACCTGTACCAAGCAGTACTCCCTTAAGAGGTGTATTACTTAATCTATACAGAATAACTTCCAGTTTGCCACCAGCCACTTTCTTTAATCCATCTCCCATAAGCTGCATTCCAAAAAGGAAAAGCGCTATTCCTCCGAGAAGAATAATCACAATGTGTATCAATTCAAAACTCACGAAAGCTCCTATCTGCGCATAAAAGTCAAGGTCGGACAGCGTAGTTGGTACTTCTACATCTATGCGCATTCACATAATCAGAATTTATACGCTGTCTTCTTAATAATATCAATACCAATAATCATTTTCAAGGAAAAATTACCTATATTTTACATTAGCTTACATGTTCTACATAAACATCAAAAATATCAATTGCGGATTAATTATGTTTATGTATAATGTATATTGACATTTAAGCATATGACTAATATTTGATGGAGGACATTACTATGCTGTTATCAGATTCACATATACATACTATGTTCTCTTCCGATTCAGAGGAGAACCCTGTAAATGTTGTTAACAATGCTATTTCACTGGGATTTAAGCACATCTGTTTTACCGACCATAATGACTTTGATGCTCCTTTAGAAGATGGAAAAGTCATGTTTGACCTTGATTTTCCGGAATACATTAAGTATTTCCAGAATCTGAAAGAATCATACAATGATAAAATCAATATTCACATAGGTGTTGAACAGGGACTTATGAGAAGCGTCGCAGACAGAGTCAATTCATACGATTCTGCAAAACAGCTTGATTTTATAATAGGCTCGTCACATCTTGTATATGGAGAAGATCCATACTACCCTGAGTTTTGGGAGAAACGTTCTGCAAAGGATACTGTTTTAACTTATTACGAAAGTATTCTTGATAATCTTAGCTGCTGTCACAACTTTGATGTATATGGTCACCTTGATTATATTGCAAGATATATACCTGCCAATTCTTACACATATGACTGGCACGATTTTAACGATTTAATCTGCCTAATTCTTAAAACAATCATTGAGCAAGGAAAAGGAATTGAGATCAACACTGCCGGTCTTAAATACGGAATGCCTGAACCTAATCCATGCCTTGATATTGTTAAAATCTATCACGACCTCGGAGGAGAGATAATCACTGTAGGTTCTGATGCACACGAAGTTAAGTTTTTTGCTTACAGATTTGATGTCGTGGCTGATATGCTTAAGAACGCAGGATTTAATTACTACACAATATTTAATGAAAGAAAGCCTGAGTTCATCAGATTATGATGAGCTCAGGCTTATTTTATATACATGTATCTTATCTGCACCTTCTACATACATCTGTAAAATCTGAAGCTGTAAGGTGGAAGAACTATTTTTCCAGATAAGTCTTCCTTCTTACCTGTTATAAGATTAAGTGCATCTGCACATTCTGTATCAAAGTACGCTGTGTACTCATTCTCATCTGCATTAATTGCAACAAGCACTTTTTCTCCATCTGCTTCCCTTTTGAATACATATTGTCTGTTTGTAAGCACTTTCTTTGTGTAATCACCATAGCTTAAAGCCCTGCTGTTATGATACATTTGTCCTAATGAACTTATTGTATCAGTCAGCTCGTTGTATTCTGGCTTATCAAACGCCGGACGCAGAATATTGTCATTTCCGCTCCCCTTAACTGCCTCGCATCCCCATTCACTTCCATAATATATACATGGAATTCCCGGCATACCGAACATAAGTGCATATATAAGCGGCAGATGTGCTTTATTGGTAAGTGTGCTGGCAATCCTTGATACATCATGGTTATCAACAAATGTAAGCAGATGTTTTCCTGTATACAGACACCATGGTTCTTTTCCAAACTGCCTTTCTATGCTGTGTGCAATCTCGAACATATTCATTGAATTAAAGCTCGAATACAACCCCTTATAACACTCATAATTAGTTGCACTGTGCAGGCACTCATTACCCACAATTGTGTTGTAATCACCGTGAAGCATTTCTCCTACAAGGAAGAACTCCTGCTTCATCCGGTCTGTTTCGTATCTTAAACGCTTCATAAAATCCCTGTTAAGACAGTACGCAACGTCAAGTCTTATTCCATCAATATCGAATTCATTAACCCATCCGCGCACTGACTCAATAAGATAATTAACCACATCCGGATTATTCAGATTGAGTTTCACAAGATTGTAATATCCTTCCCAGCCCTCATACCAGAAGCCGTCATTATATGGTGAATTGCCATCAAAGCTGATGTTAAACCAGTCCTTATAGGCAGAATCCCATTTTTTCTCACATACATCCTTAAATGCAAAGAATCCCCTTCCGACATGATTAAACACACCGTCAATGACTACCTTTATGCCTGCCTCATGCAGCTTTGACACAAGCTCTGCAAAATTCTTATTAGTTCCTATTCTTTTATCTATCATACGGTAATCCCTTGTATCATAGCCATGATAATCGCTCTCAAAAATTGGAGAAAAATACACCGCATCAGTTCCTAACTTCTGCAAATGCGGTATCCAGTCTGCAAATTCTGATATGCATCTGTTCATCACCCCGTCATTGTCTCTTAATCCATCACAAAATCCAAGTGGAAACACCTGATAAAACACTGCTTCTTCGTACCACATATTATTTTAACCTCCGTAACTGTCTGATATATTAATATTAAGCCAATTCCCGCAGTCTGGCAACATCTTTCTTAATACACTCAACCACATAATCAGCTTCCCTGTGTGTAATTGTATGATTAATTGTCAGCCTTAGTGAACCTTCTGCTATTTTTTCATCAAGTCCAAGCGCAAGAAGGACATGTGAAGGCTTTCCTGAATTAGATGTACACGCTGAACCTGCAGATGCGCATATTCCCTGTTTGTTAAGCATTACAACCAGCATTCCGCCATTAACATACTGAAAACCGAAATTCATATTGCCCGTAACACGGATTTCCCTGCTTCCATTAAGTCTTGAATAAGGAATTTCTCTTAGTATTCTCTTAATCATATAGTCGCTGATTTTCTTTTCCTGCCTTGCCCTGTCAGAAAGTGTTTCATAAGCAATTCTTGCCGCCGTCGCAAGTCCTGCAATCCCAGCTACATTTTCAGTGCCTGCCCTAAGTCCGTTCTCCTGTCCGCCTCCATGCATGAACCGTTCTGGCTTTCCGCCCCTGACATACAGAAATCCTACGCCCTTTGGTCCGCATATCTTATGTCCGCTTACATTTAAGAAATCAACGCCCAGCTTTTTCACATCAACATCAATATGTCCAAATGCCGCCACTGCATCAGAATGAACCTTTGCACCATACTCATGCGCAATTTCACATACATTTTCTATCGGCTGGATAGTTCCAATTTCATTATTAGCAAGCATAACTGACACTAAAAATGTATCATTTCTAATCATTTTTTCTAACTGTTCCAGCTTAACAATTCCCTGCTCATCAACTGGTGCAAATGTGACATCTATTCCATAATTCTTAAGCCACAGTGCCGATTCCGTCACCGCATGGTGTTCTATTGAACTTACTATTATATGTCCCTGTTTTCTTTTCAGGCTCTCTGCTTTAACTGCCCAGTTATCCCCTTCCGTTCCACCAGAGGTGAAAAATATTTCATTTCTGTCAGCATTTATTATATCTGCAATAATATCTCTTGATTCCTCAACAACATTTTTAGCTTTTTCAGACAACCTGTACACACCTGACGGGTTTCCATAATCTCCCAAAAGATATGGAAGCATTGCTTCAGCCACTTCTTTTCTGACAGCAGTTGTCGCCGCATTGTCCATATATATCATTATATTTCCGCCCTGTAATTCCTTATAATATTGTATTCAGGCAGGGCATATATTGTTAATAAGTCTATCTGCGGTATCTGCTATGAATAATAAATTATCCTTAAAAGGTGGCATATTCAAATCCGCCATAATACTTACAATTGCCGGCGTTCTATCAAAACTGCTCGGATTTTATTTTCGGATACTTCTCACTAATTATACAGGTGCTGCAGGAGTCGGACTATTCCAGATGTGCATACCTCTTATTGCGCTTGCATTTGCAGTATGCTGCAGTGGATTTTCTGTAGCTGTTTCAAAATATTCAGCATCATCTCCATCTCTGAAATGGCTTTTTTGCGTATTAAAGATTACTATTTCTCTTTCAATTGCCGTTATGCTTTTATTTCTTATATTCAGCGATTTCATTGCAAACCATATATTTATGGAAAGCCGCTGTGAGGGAATAATCCGTATAACTGCAATCTCTCTGCCATTCATGTGCATACATAACTGCTTGTCTAATTACTATTACAGCCAGAAGGAATCTTTTCTGCCAGCCTCCTCGCAGCTTGTCGAACAGCTTGTGCGTATTGGCACTATTATACTTTATGTGCGCATAAAAAATGTATCAACAATATCAATTGCTGACGCAGTTACCGGTAATATATTCGGTGAATTTGCAGCTGCCACATGCTGTGCTATTCCGCTGTTTTTCCGTTCCATTCATAATAAAAGCATGACGCAGAAGCTCTCCTGTTCACTCCGTGAATACAGATATATTGTTAAATATGCATTTCCAATTAACGCCAATCAGACTGTTCTGCATCTGCTTGAAGGGGCAGAAGCAATTCTTATTCCCGCAATCCTGTGCATGCATGGACTGTCAAAAGATGATGCAATAAGCCAGTTTGGTATACTTACAGGAATGGCTCTTCCACTTGTGCTTTTTCCATGTACGGCAGCTAATTCATTTGCACTTATGCTTCTTCCAAAGGTATCTGATGAAAGTTCAAATGTCCTGTCTGACCATCTTGCTGTGACAGTAAAAAGAACAGTTTCCATGTGTTTGAGTCTCGGCATTATAAGCATATTTTTATTCATTAACTATGGTGCGCGCCTAGGTGCAATGATGTTCCACGAAGACTCTGTATACATATACACCTGCATTCTTTCATGGCTGTGTCCTTTCCTCTACTTAAAAATCAGCCTTACAAGCGTGACTAATGGCATGGGACATACCGCCCTTACATTCATAATTAATATAACCGGAATTATCATCCGGCTTGCCTGTGTATTTCTGCTTATTCCAAAGCTTGGCATAACCGGTTATCTGTATGGTGTTCTTATTAGCAACATATGCATGAGTCTGCTTTACATTTTTAATATATACAAGAAGCTGAACATCCAGCCAGACCCGTTTGGCAGTATAATTGTGCCATTATGTATTGCGGTCATATCTATATTTTCATCAAGAATTATATGCCGCATTGTATTTGGTCTTATAATAAAAGAAGCAGAAGAATACACTCTCCTGCTTACCGGTGCCGCCATATGCTGCATTGTATATATTATTCTCTTTATTCATGAACAATCGGAACAGCGTCCTTTATAGACGGTGCCGCTTCCCAATAGTCAAGTCTGGATTCGTACTGCTGCCTTATCCATTCCACGGCAGCAAGACGACCATCTTCTGTCAGTTCAAATATCTCTGTTGTCTTATCTTCTTCCTTAACAGCACATGAAGCATATGGCCCGCGCCACACGCACGCAGAAAGCTTTAAATCAGGCTTTTCTCCTGTCTGCTTAAGCATATATCTCATTCCATTGTGCTGTCCTGTATACACACCCTTATATTTGAAGAAATTAAGTGGCATTATTCCATTCGGATCAATCATTGCCATCACCTTCCACACCATTATTATTCTTTATAAGCTTCTCATTATAAAATGCGCCACCTAAATACATAATTCCTATTACAACCGGAAGGCATATAAGAATCAGCATGTTACCAGTTATTGAATACTTAGATACCACAAATACTATTATTAAATCAACAACTCCTGCTATAGTCATAACAATTCCATAAACTTTGATTTTATTAACTGCATCAACAGCACCTATGTTTGTCATTCCATAAAATCCAGCAATTGCAAAGTAAACTCCTTCCACAATAACTGCTATAAATGCTATATTCAGCAGCTTGACAACCATATATAATGCCTTTCCCTGCTCTGTTGCTGAAAATGAATATAGCTCCGACATAATATAAAACGCATAAAATGCCATTATAATTCCCATCGTTACCGCAAGCATTGATGCTAATTTAAGAATTCTGCACTTTGACTTTTCTGTTACTACGCTCATGTTCTTATCTCCGTTTTCTGATGATTAATGATTATAACATGGAATGGGGGATTTTTAAAGGGTGTGATGTATAGCACGAATCCATTATGTATTGATTATTCTTTATTATTAACCCTCTGTGTATTCTCATCTATATCTTTATAACCATACTTTTCATCCCGGTATGAAGCTAATTCTGCATCGTAATCTGTAATATTTCCCTCTTTTATCATTTTTAATAATTCTTCTAGTGCTTGTTCTTTTGACATTGTGTTCTCCTGTATAAACCCATTACAGCTATCTTATAAATAAAAAAGCATAATTATTATTGGATGGGCGGTGTATCCATCATCTCAAGTACTCCGAGGAGTGTGTCAGGAACCATTTCCGACCTCAATAATAACTATGCTAATCAACAATATATTCTTTCGAGCAAAAATATACACACCATTTATTTCAATAATTCTACAGTTCCCTTAAATACAGTAATTATCATAACTTTCATTAAGGTCATAAGGAGTTATCTGGTATACATAATAATTCAACCAGTTCGTATAGAGGTTGTTGGCGTGGCTTCTCCATGAGAGCAATGGCTTTCTGTTGCAGTCGTCATCAGGATAATAATTTACCGGAAGGTCAGGCTCAATTCCTTTGTCAATATCACGCTTATATTCCTGATCAAGAGTTAATCTGTCATATTCAGGGTGTCCCATAACAAATATCTCTTTCCCGCCATCACCAAGAACAATATATATTCCTGCTTCATCTGAATCAGCAAGTACTTTAAGTCTTGGATTGTCAAGAATCTGCTGTCTGCTTGCCTGTGTATATCTTGAATGTGGTGCCATGAATACATCATCAAAGCCTCTTACTAAAGGCTCTTTTCTATTCATAACCCTGTGCTTGTACACACCTGACAGCTTCTTCGGAAGTAATTCCTTCTTAATACCATAATGGTAATACAATCCTGCCTGCGCACCCCAGCATATATGAATTGTTGATGTAACATGCTTCTTAGACCACTCCATTACTGTTATAAGTTCATCCCAGTAATTAACCTCTTCAAATTCAAGCTTCTCAACAGGTGCACCTGTAATAATCATTCCATCATAATTATTGTTCTTAATCTCTTCAAAAGTCTGATAAAACTTCTTAATATGTGAAGCTGATGTATTCTTTGAAACATGTGATGACATCTGTAAAAATGTAACATCTATCTGTAAAGGTGTATTAGATAACCCTCTTAAAAGCTGTAATTCTGTGTCCTGCTTTATAGGCATAAGATTAAGAACTATTATCTCCAAAGGTCTTATATTCTGTGAAATAGCTCTGTTTTCGTCCATGACGAATATATTCTCTTCTTCCAATTCTGCTTTAGCTGGTAAATCACTCTGAATCTTAATTGGCATTATTGTTCCTTCTTTCTGTTATCATTGTTGTCTGATTATATCATATCACCTTTAATAACTGAACCAAAGTATGTGAGTTTTCTTTATATTTTTTTGTAACTTTGGTGTCAAACCTTTTAAAACCATTCTGCTTTTCATAAAAATCTAATAATCTATCCTTATTTTCAGATTCTAGAAAAACAACCATCCCACCAGCCATATATTGTAGTTCTTTTACTTTTCCAAGCGCAATTGAAAGCAAATTGTCTCCCGAAATTGTATTTCCAATACTATCATCATAATTTTTTCCTAACTGTGCTATCAAATATGCTGACAACGAATATTTTCCATTATCAGAGTTCTGTTCACTTACCCTTGCAATTTTTCTTCTTACTGTATTACTAAATTCATCTGTATTAACGGTAATTGGTTTAATTGTTATTGTAAAATACCCAACTATATTATTCTTGTCTGGCGAAATCACAATATATGTAACCGACTGGTTTTTCTTTGTAAAATCTATAGATTGTTCTGTAAGAAAACTTTCAACATCAAGATTTTTCTCACATTTAAAACTGGAGAAAACCTGCCTGAGCATGTCTTCTCCAGCTTTTCCCATTTTTATATATTCTCTGATATTTAATACTAAAAAATCATCCTCCATATAATTTTTTCCACTTCTCCATTACTCTGTATACTTCATCTGTTTCATGTATTTCTCTGTATCTGCAAGAAGATGGACTTGATTCTGAAAGAGATTCTTTATATGACATTTCAATCGCATCAGCGAATTGTTCAACCTGTTTCTTACCTGAAACCACAAAATTCTTGGTAATGCTTGAAGTTGCCATACATAATCACCTCCATATCTTTCTTTAACAAATTGTTTTCTATTAATATTGTATTAGACATATATAACATTATCAATCTGTTATTTCTTTACTTTATCATTTCCATAAATTCATCAATCGTAAGCACCTTAACCCCCAGTGAATTAGCCTTATCAAGCTTAGAGCCTGCTGCCTCTCCTGCAACAAGATAATCAGTCTTTTTGCTGACACTTCCTGTTGCTTTGCCTCCATTAGAAACAATCAGTTCTTCCATATCCTTACGGCTGTAATTATCAAAGCTTCCTGTTACAACAATCGTCTTTCCTGCAAGCTTATCTGATATTTCTTTTTTCTCTGGCATCTGCATATTAAGCCCTGACTGTCTTAACCTTTCTATTAATTCAATATTAGCTTCATCATGGAAAAAGTCATATATACATTTGGCTGTAGTTGCGCCTATATCAGGAATATTCTGCAATTCTTCTTCACCTGCATCAGCAAGTGCCATAAGATTATCATAATAATTCATAATCTGCTTGGCTGTATTCTTGCCGACATTTCTTATTCCAAGTGCAGTAAGCAGTCTGTCTGGTGTATTCTGTTTAGACTTCTCAATAGCTGCAAGCAGCTTATCAGTATTCTTCTCTTTTCCTATGATTCCCTTCTCAATAAGTTCATCTCGGTGTTCTTTCAATGTATATATATCAGCATAATTGTGTATATATCCTTCTTTTATAAGGGCATCAACAAGAGTTTCACCAAGTCCCATGATATTCATGCAGTCAAGCGATGTAAAATATGCCACTGTTCTTGACAACTGTGCTGCACATGACGGATTAACACATCTTATATCTGCTGTGTCCTCTTCTCGTACAAGAGGTTCCCCACATACAGGACATACCTTTGGTGCTTCAAACACATGCTCAGGTGCCTTTACACATCCATTAAGCTTAGGAATAATCTCTCCACTCTTAAACAGCTTATATTCCCCACCAATACCTACATTCATCTGTGTAATATAATCCTGGTTATGAAGAGTCGCTCTTGATACACTTGTACCACACAGCCTTGCAGGCTTTCCTGTTTCCGGATCATGGAATATCCCTGTAAATGTAAGTTTTCCTGTTCTTCCCACATCTACAAGAATATCATCCATAACAATAACCTTTTCTTCCGGTGGATATTTGTATGCAATATGACCGCTTGAATACTTGCTTCCTGCAGGGAACTCCTGTCTGAATGCGATATGGTCAATCTTTACAACAGCACCGTCAATGTCATATGGAAGTTCTTCTCTCATTCTTCCTATCTCGTCAATTGCTCTGACAACCTCTTCCTTAGTCTTACATATCTTATGATATACAACCGGTACACCTGCTGCCTTTAATATATCCATTCCCCTGCCGTGGCTTTCCATAATCTCATCAGGTCCGTCCTGTACATTAAAGATAAACATCTTAAGACCTCGCTTCTTCGTAATTGAAGTATCAAGCTGTCTTAATGTTCCGGCCGCAAGATTTCTGGGATTAGCAGCTGTTTTTTTCTCAAGTCTTTCCTGTTCTTCATTATATTTTTCAAAATCTTCATGGCTCATATACACTTCGCCACGAAGTTCTAGTGAATCATAAGGAAGGTCAATAACCTGTAACACATCCCCCACTACCCTTGCATTAGCTGTCACATCCTCACCAATAAGACCATCTCCTCTTGTCTCTGCCAACTGCAAATGCAGCTTCCCATCTGCTTCTTTTACATATCTTAAGCTCATGCTTAAACCGTCAATTTTTGTCTCTACTGAAAATGTGCAGTCAGGATGGATGGCATGAACCTTATCAATCCATGCACACACTGCATCTTCTGAAAACACATCTTCAATAGACAGCATAGGTACATTATGTGTGACCTTAACCCCGGCTTCTCTTTTTACAGTGCCACCAATCTTCTGTGAAGGTGAATCAGATGTCACCCATTCCGGATGTTCTTTCTCAATCTCTTTAAGCCTTATCATAAGCTTATCATACTCATAATCGCTTATCTCCGGCTCGTCCTGATTGTAATATCTGTCCATATGATAATCTATCGTCTTCTTAAGTTCTGAATATTCCTGTAATAAATCCATAATCCGCTCCTTAATTATCAGCCTGTATATTGACTGTTTCTATCTGCTTATATATCTGCTCATAAAGTGTATTAAGCTCTTTACCGTCAAGTTCCCTGTACTCACCAGTCTTTAAATCCCCTAATTCCACATTCATAATCCTTATTCTTGTCAGTTTAGTTACACTATATCCACATTCCGCACACATTCTTCTTATCTGTCTGTTAAGCCCCTGTGTAAGAATTATTCTGAATGTCTTGTCTGATATCTTTTCCACAACACATTTTCTTGTAGTTCTGTCGAGTTCCTTAAGATATATTCCTCCTGACATTCTCTTTATAAATTCTTTATTAATTGGTTTATTAACTGAAACGATGTATTCCTTCTCATGACCATTAACGGAACGAAGCAGCCTGTCCATCATGTCGCCATCATTAGTAAGCAGTATAAGGCCATCAGACTCTTTATCTAATCTGCCCACAGGATATATGCGTTCCTTATATCCAATAAAATCTACTATGTTATTCTTTCCCTGTTTATCAGTTGTTGTACATACAATTCCTACAGGTTTATTAAAAGCTATGACTACCTGTGGTGGTGTGGTGTTGTCAACTTTCCTGCCATCAACACATATAATTGTATTGTCTTCTACCATCTCACCCATAACTGCAATTCTTCCATCAATTGTGATACGTCCTTCCTGTATCATTCTGTCAGCTTCACGTCTTGAACAGACTCCATGGGCACTGAGATATTTATTAATACGCTCTGACATGTTTCCTCCAATTCTTATCTTCATTGCTGATAAGTTCAAATCAATATACAGATGTATTAATTCTAACAAAAGAAAAAAATTAATTCAATTGTTGCGGGTTTTAATTTAATAATGTATAGTATATAAGCATATAAATTATTATATGTTGTGTACATGTAGCTTAGCTGGATAAAGCGTTCGCCTCCGGAGCGGAAGATCGTGGGTTCGAATCCCATCATGTACATTATTGTATTATTCTGTCCCTACATAGTTATCAATCTTTCTGTTCTGTTATATTCATATACATGATCAGAAAGGACTTCATCTGCAGCAACCCCTTCTGTATTAACTTCCTTTACCATATTAACAAGTTCATCTTTCTCAAACATCGAAAGTTTGGGAAGAAGTATAACCTCATGCACTGATGAGGGCAGTATATACAGATCTGCTCCCAGCTTCTGTGCAAAATCATACAATACATTCTCATATAATATGCAGGCTGCACCATTCAGTTTGCTTTCATTCGTAAGCACATACATATCAGACGGAACATAATCTTTTAAATCAACTTCCTCTCCATCCACATTAACACCACATTTTTCAAAAAGTGCGGCCATTGAACTAATCTTACTGTGAAGCAGATCCGGTGTATTCTTCAAAGCAGCTTTATACACATCATCAATAGTTACATTCCAGTTTTTCAAATTGTTATTATATATTAATGCTGTTGCACTTCTTCCATATTCATTATCAAGCAGACAGTAAAACACCACAGCAAGGTCAAGTATTCTCTTATGAGGCACCTGTTCGAGCAGTTTTTCATTACTTCTGTAATTGACGACCTTATAAACAATCTTGTCCTTTATAGTGTCAAAATGCTTAAGAATATTTACATCAAATGTAACATTATTCTTATTCTGTTCATATATAACCTCTATCTGTCGTATTATGTTCTTAATATTCTCACCATTCGTATACAATTCATAAAAGCTGTCCAGATATATAGTTGGCGCGATGTCTTTCCCCTTCTCCATAATAACAAGCCCATCCATCTCACAGCCATTATTCTTAATCACATGATTAATAGTAATATTACCACCTTCTCCAGCTATATACCCTGCATTCATCTTAATATATTCCACAAATTCCTTATACTCCATATACCTTTTCCTTTCAAATGTTTCCTATCCCCCTGCGCACGGAATTTAATAAATGTTTTGTACAAGTAATATAGTATATTAATAGCAAATCTCTGTCAACAATATATATAGTATTCTATATGTTTTGTCGTGTTCTGTTGAGTTTATGTCGCATTTGGTATAAAAAATGTCGTATCTGGTATAAAAAAAGCTTTTTTCAGCTCATTTTACAAGATACGACTAACACAATATATAGTATTATTCAATTATTCATGCCAACTGTTTTAAAACGTCAGTTATAAGCTCCCACGTCCTTTGTGTCGAAGCAATATCCAATTTTTCTTTTACAGTATGGATATCAATTATATCAGGGCCAAACGATACACAGTCAAGGTCATCAATCTTTGCAGCCATAATACCGCATTCAACACCTGCATGCATTGTTTCCACCAAAGCCTCTTTATTAAAAAGTCTATTATAAGATTCACACAACATATCCCTGATTGCAGAATTCTTCTTAAATTCCCATGCTGGATAAACACCTTTAAGTTCATAAGTTCCACCAAGATATTCAGTCATTTTTCCAACCTTATCAGTAAGATATTCTTTTTCACTCTGCGAACTGCTCCTTATTAAGTAGGTTGCTGAAAATGTCTTCTCAGCCAGCTCTGTAACCCCCAGATTAAGTGAAGTCTGCACCAGCCCCTTGATATCATTACTCATCTTAACAACACCATCAGGTATAAAATTAAGCACATTTATAAGCATCTGTGTTGTCGCATCATCACATGCCAAAGTGCTGCCTTCACCTTCACAATTCACCTTGATGGTAAGCTGTGGGTCAGTAACCGAATACTCCTCTTTCAAAACATTTGCAGTATTGTTGAGAAGCTCCGTAACCTTATCTGCTTCCTGTGTCATTATAACCGCATCAGCAAATGGAGCTATAGAATTATCTTTTTCACCACCCGACATGCTTACAATATTCACATATTCTTTAACAGAAAAAAGAAGACGTCCCATCAGAATATTAGCATTAGCTCTCTGGCATATTATATCTGTTCCAGAATGTCCGCTTGTAAGATCATTAATTTTAATAGACATCTGTGTTCCTGTAATGTCCGATTTTTTCAATGGATAAGAAGCCTTTAAAGTTGCTCCTCCTGCACATCCTGAAAGGAATATTCCCTCCTCCTCAGAATCTATATTAAGCATAATTTTGCTTTCAAGACAGTCAGTATTAATTGCCTCTGCGCCAAGCATTCCAATTTCCTCGTCTACCGTAAACACAGCCTCAATCGGCGGATGACACATATCCTTGCTGTCTAATATAGCAAGCGCATACGCAACTGCAATTCCATCATCTGCACCTAAGGTTGTCCTGTCAGCCTTGACATAGCCATCATCTATATAAAGATCAAGACCTTCTTTTTCCATATCTTTAACCTTATCATTCGTTTTGACGGCAACCATATCAATATGTCCCTGCAAAATAACAGGTGCCGCCTTGCTTTCACTATCACTGGCAGGTTTCTTGATTATTACATTATAACTTTCGTCCTGCTTAAACCACAGATTCCTTTCTTTTGCAAATTCACACAGATAATCACTTATTTGCTTCACATTACCAGAACCATGTGGAATTGCACATATCTGTTCAAAATATTTAAAGACAGCTTGTGGCTGTAAATGTGCTAAAATGTTGTTACTCATATTTTACCTCCTTTACCTACTATTTCATCACCTTTATCAGCTTTAATAGGTTTTTGCCCCATTCATACATTAATTTCATATGCCATTTTACACTATCGTGTGTGGTGGAATGGGCGACAGGATATCTCCACCGCCCATTATAGGGAAAATGTGAGATAAAAACAAGATGCGCTTCGCGTCACTGTGTATACGCCTTCTCACCCCTCAACAATCTGTCAAGCATATCTGCCACTGGTATCATCGCATTTTTAACCTCTGTACTTGTATTAGTCTGTGCTCCTGCTTCTATAAGCATCGACCTGCCCTTCATATGCAGACAGTAACGATATGCATTAATATAAATATTCCGTAACAGCCCGGGATAATACGCTTCTCCTAAAAGATACATCTGAAGACTCATTGCCAGATTGTCATCCCTGTTGGCATTGTAAAGATAGCCTATATCTCCTTTTGCCTTGCTGTAGCTTATTCCATTAAAAAACATTACCTTTGACATTGTTACACCTTTTTCTTCAGTTACAAGTCTTGTAGTATCCGGAACCCCATCCCTGTGAAGGTCTATTACAACCTCAATTGACGGATTTTCTTCCAGTATTTTTGCCACATTTTCTTCTGCATATGTATAAGCCTTGCTTCTGTCAAGCTTTCCATCAACATAATCATACACACTTGTATCATGATAAACATTGTAACCATATGTATTAGTGAGTATATCCGTGAGATAATCTCCAACACCGACTATTGTTGTAGATGTATCTCCTTCAACTGTATCCACAAATCCCTCCTGTGAATGTGTGTGAAATATAAGTATCTGCGGTAAATCTGCATTTTTCTCCAACGACAGGTCTTTTGCCAGAAATTCCTCTGGACGCATTATCTGTGTTGTCAGGCTTGTGATGGATGTGACCGTATAGAACTTCATAAGAAAATCATAATTCTTTAAATCTGCAATATTATAAACATTTCCAGCTGCATTTTCCTGTAAAGGCCAGGGGCAGACTGCAGCACCTGCCTCCACGACCCCCTCATCCGTCTGTGTAGCAGGTTTTTTATCCTCCTCAGCCATGCTAAACATATATTCCGAATCAACCCACACAGAACCTGCATTTTCATCATAATTGTCTTCAAAATATGTTTCTACAGGAAACAATGTCTTAACTGCATTTTCATAAATTCTGTTCTGAATATAATATATTAGATTAAAACTATAATTCATCATTATTACCATAAGCATTAAGCCCATGAATATAAACATATACACAGGCCTGTACTTTCTATCACTCATACATCCTCCTTGCTTTGCATTACCATTATATTGTATTCACATCAGCCATGAATATGAACACCAACACGGTTAATTGCTTTGGATATTATGATACTTATGTTTCTAATGTCTGAATCAATGTCCTTTGGGGTTACATACATTTTTCCTGCTCCCTGAATAATGCCTTCCGCGTCTATAACAGTAGGCACTCCAATTGCAAGCACCGGAACACCTATATTATCTTTTGTTATTCCTATTCTGTGATTTCCAACACCTGAGCCGGGATTAATTCCCTGGTCAGAAAGCTGTATGGTACTATTTAATCTGTTAACACTTCTTGCAGCAAGAGCGTCTATTGCTATGCATACATCCGGCTTTATCTGGCTTACAACACCTTTAATAATTCCGGCAGTCTCAATACCTGTCTGTGCCATAACTCCCGGACTAAGTGTGCATACTCCTGTCTCCTCTCCATCACTTATATTAATACTAATGTTATCTACAACCTCAGGGCCTAATGAATCTGATGTTATATTTCTGTTTCCAAGCCCTATGACAAGAAGCTTTTCTGGTTTGACATTTTTATTCATGCGCTTTAAGAGCTTAAATATATAGCCTGCCAGTGTCGATATAACCTCTTTTGCATATTCTTCGTCCCCACCTGTAATATCATCTGCCTCTATAGTAAGATAAGTTCCTTTGGGTCTTCCTATCGCGGCTTCGCCCAAATGATTTGTCACCTGCAATTCTGTGACTTTCACACCCATCCTTGATTTTTTGCTTTCTCTTAATCTTATCCCCCGCAGCTTTCCTGTTCCATTCATTGCTTCTTCATTTGCTTCTACTGCAAGGTCAGTTCTTACAACTATATTATCCATTTTTCACATCACCTCCCCAACATATTGTGCAGAAAAATGAAATTTTTATACCAAAATCTTCATTTGGTTCTTGACATATAGATGTTTGTACTATAAAATGTGTGAGTATGTTTACATTAGATCGTCCGTGTCCGGCTTTAATGCGAAACAGATATTATTATTGAATTATGATTTGGAGGTGTACGGATTGGCTAACATTAAATCTGCTAAGAAGAGAGTAATTACAAGTCAGGTAAGAGCTGAGAGAAATAAGGCGGTTAAGTCTAGAGTTAAGACTTATATCAAGAAGGTAGAGGCTGCTGTTGCTGCTGGTGACAAGGCTGCTGCTAACGAAGTTCTCCCTGTTGCTATAGCTGAGATCGAGAAGGCTGCTTCTAAGGGAATCTTCCACAAGAACGCTGCTGCAAGAAAAGTATCTCACATTACTAAAGCTGTTAACGCAATGGCTTAATAAGAATTTTAATAATTTAAAGAACCCGGTGCTGACACCCACTCGCACCGGGTTCTTTTTTATTTACTGTATTTAATTATAATAAGCTCTACTCCCAGCCTGTCATTAAGCCTTCCCTGCTTAACTGCTTCTTCAGTTTTAGCACATTCATTCAATGCATCCAGTAGTGTATTCATCTCAAAATATTTTGCCTGTGCCTGATATTTACCGACAACAAATGGCGCTGCTCCTATCTTTGATGCAATCTCTTTACCTGAAATCCCCCTTAACATAAGATCTTTTACCTGTAGTATTCCGTTAAACTGTCTTACTATAAGATAAAGTATTCTCATAGGAGGTTCTTTTAATTCCAGTAAGTCATAATATAAATCAAGTGCCTGCTGTTGTTTCTTATTTGCAATTGCACTTATCATATCAAATATATGACTTGTTGTCTGTGTTGCGCATACTTTCTCTACATCTTCTACTGTCACAACATCCCTTCCCTGACAATAACTCACAAGCTTCTCTGTCTCCTGCCTTATATAATCCATGCCTGCACCTGTCTTATCAAGTATCAAATCACAGGCTTCACGGCTTATTTTAAGATTATCCTTAGCAAGAAGCCCTGCTATCCATTTTTCAAGAGTAGCAGTTGTCTGTGGCTTCATCTCGCATACATACCCGACAGAATCAACTGCCTTATATACCTTATTACGCTTATCCACATCTTTTTCTACCATAACAACAACAAGATAATCAGGAATATGTTTAATATAATCTGCAAGCTCGTCATTAGAACTCTTTAAAAAGCCGGTATTCTCCATTATAACAAGTCTCTTCTGGGCAAAAAAAGGCAGTGTTTCACACACATCAATTATATCCTTAACGCTGGCATTATCCGAATCATAATATGAATAATTCATGGTATCGTCACCAGCTATAGCATTCTTTAATCTGTCTCTGTACTGCTTCTTAAGATACTCTTCCTCTCCATACAGAAGATATACACTCTTAAATTCGCCCTTTTTAATATCATCATTTATGACCTTCAAACCTGCTGCCTCCGTTTCTAATCTTAAACAATAGTATCAGATATGTACAAGTGGTTCAAGTTAAAAAATATTTTCTCACAACCTGTTATGTATCTTCACAGTTCTATCCTTTCAAAGCTTTAAACGCCTCAATTTTATACGAACCATCCCTGACACGCACCACAATCTCTCCACTTTCGTCTGTCCTATACACCTTTGCTCCAATCCCCGACAATCTCTGTAAAGTCTGCGTATGAGGATGTCCATATGAATTACCTGCTCCACAAGATATCAATGCAGTTTCAGGCTTTACATAACTTAAAAATTCTTCTGAACTTGCCCCCTTACTTCCATGATGTCCAACTTTCAATATATTAACTGACACAAGCCGTGCCGATTTGCCAGCATTCCCTGTCATCCTATTGACATCCTCAATAATACACTTTTCTGCCTTCTTTTCTGCATCTCCTGTCATAAGCATAGAAAAATCTCCATATTCTACAAGATATACAGCAGAATAGTCATTAGCTGACTCGTAATCGTAACCCTCGCATGGGTGCATACACTTAACCGAGAATCCTCCCGATTTTATACAGTCACCTGCATCAGCATAAACAACATTAATCCCAGCATTTTTCAATATCCTCTCTAACTTCGACATATCATCATCAGCCTGCTTCTTTACTGCCGCAGCCCGACTGATTCCCGGCAGTACAACAGTACCTATCTCAAATGTGTTATCACACAGTTCAATCAATTCATATATTCCATTAACATGGTCTTTATCCGGATGACTTATAAACACATAATCAAGACTTCTTACCCCGCAATATTTAAGATAAGTATATATGGTATATCTCCCGACATTCTTCTTGCTTGTGCTTCCTCCGTCAAACAATACATTCATGCCCTCCTTAGTATGCATGACAATTGAATCCCCCTGTCCAACATCAAGCATGGCAATCTTCATGTCTGAATTAATATTGTAACGCAGCCCTGTCAGCACGCACACTAATAACACAAAACATACAGCATCAATCTTCTTATTTATCAATATAATATGTGCACATATCCATATAATCAAAACTGCATAATATAAAAACACCCTTGCAGTATCAGGAATTCCCGTAACAATAACTGCATATTTAAAATGTGATGACAAACTGCACAGCTTATAATAAAAATCAAGAATATATCCACCTGCTCCCGCGAAAAAATATGCTGCTTCAAGAGAGAGTATGCCTGCAATTCCCGTAAATATCCCGCTTATCATTATCAACGACATAAGTGGTATTACTATAACATTAAGAAACAGACTTATTACCGGAATCTGCCCAGATATAATAAGAATTACCGGAAGTGTCGCAATTGTAACACACATGCCTGTAATAACCGAATCTGCGATTCTGAATAAAATTAACCGAAGAAATCCTGCATTCTTTTTATCAGGACGTCTTATATATATAAGAATAGTTTTATCATCAGACAGTATCGGCTTAATATATATAATTCCTGCCACAGCAAGAAATGACAGCCAGAAAGCTGAATTTGTAATATTATATGGATTAATCCACAGAAGAATAACACTTGCTATCCCTAATGTATTAACCATATCACTGGTTCTCCCAAGCACGTCTGCCAGCATATATACAAGAATCATTATTACAGCACGGCTGGCAGATGCACTATAACCTGTCATGCACAGATATGAAATTATAAGAAATGTACTAAAACATGCAGATGCAATTCGCCCAATTCTCTTTTTTAACCAGTCATATATAAACATTCCAACAAGCGAAACATGAAGTGCACTTATGGCTAAAATGTGGGAAATTCCATTCTTCTGATACATTCTCTTAACATCATCATCAAGCCCTGACCTGTCACCTAGCACAATTGACTGCATAATTCCAGCATTCTGCTCAGAATATGCATTTTGGTAAATATTTTTTATAGAATCTGCAAATCTGTAAATGCTGGAAATATAACTGCTTCCAGATTGTACATTCACAACATCTGACAAATCTGCACAATAATTAAATCCAAGTGATGTATAATATTTTCTGGCATTAAACTGTCCTTCATTAGATGGTATATTAAAATCCTTTAATGTTACTTTAATCTTAACTTCATCCCCCGGATTGGCAAATCTTTTCTCTGAGTATACTACCAAACCGCTTTTAAACTGCCGGCCCCATGAATCCGGCATAACAAAGGCATTTCTTATATACACCGCATAACCGTTTTCTGACTGTTTAATATCTGCTATGTATCCATTTACATAAGCAATATGTGTTTTATCTGACAATTGCCCCTGATAGCATAGCTTTTCCATACTCTCTTCAGTTCTTAGGCACATAATTGGAAACATCATGATAAAAATCACATAAAATCCTGGAATTCCTGTTTTCTTAAGATATATAAGGAATCCGGTAAACACCATTATTCCTACTATAATAACGATATATGGCTTGGCATATAATGACAAATATACTGCAGCAATGCTCATAACTGCTGCCACAAAAAATGGTCTCTTCAATAATATCCTTTCCAGAAACGACCATTAATTATCAGATAAATCTTTTTTTACAAGTTCATTATTCATATGAAATACTGTATCAAGGCTGATTACATCTCTATACATCAGATTAGAATTCCCATTGACAAGTATCTTAACGCCATCAATTCCCTCCAGTCCTGAAAGGGAGTTAACAATTGAATATATAGTTACATTGCTCTTTGCATTAACCATATCTGTTGCAAATTCCTGACTGAGATTAACATAACATATCCTGTCGACAACAGATATACTAAGCAACTTGGTATTCGACGGAATACTCTGGTAACACCCCGACTCTGTTGTTCCTTTAATAAGCTGTTCCATTACAACCTTCTCAACAGATACATTCTTATTATAACAGATTCTCTTGCTGTTCTTTACAAGGGCATCTCCTGACTTGTTAGCAAAATACAGATTAATCGTCTTCCACTTCACATCAGCCATAGCACCTTCCTGTGTATCTACAAAATCCTCATCACTCATATTTCCTATGATTGTTCCATCTTCATGCACAGCATCCTTACCATCAACATAAAATCTAACATATAGAACATCACTTATCTGTGATAATTCTTTAACAACTGCTGCCCTGTAAAGTACTTCGGTACTTGGTTTCATTCCATAATAAGAGCTGTCATAATAGACACCTGCGTATATTCCATTAATTTCAACCGTTGGCTGCGATACAGACACCGGCTTAATTATGCTTGTATGTCTGCCTTTTGCAACATTCATTTTTTCAAGGAGTTCATTTGCAACTGAAACAGCATCCTGACTTTCGATGTATACCCTGCCTTCAGTTAGTGATGTTCCGTCTTCATTAAGAAAATATACAGAATATGCTGTTCCCTTCTTCTGCGAAGAACATGAAACAGTTATAAATGTTACTGCAATAACAATTATAACGGATGTCAATTTCATAATAGCTTTCCTTACATGTCCCATCATAACTGCTCCTTTCCTATCCTGATATTCTTAACAGCTTATAAATATGTCCACTGGCATACTTCCGCCTGCATTACTGCTGGTTTTCAACATAATTAAGAGGTATTCTCATTGTAAATGTTGTTCCTATATTTTCCTCACTATGAACCTTAATAGTTCCATGATGCATAAGAATTATGTTTCTTACAATAGCCAGTCCAAGTCCTGTTCCGCCCGTTTCACGCGACCTTGCCTTATCTACCCGGTAAAATCTTTCAAATATTTTATTAATACTTTCCTCTGGTATTCCTATGCCTGAATCTTCAACTCTTATATAAAAATATTGATAATCTGCATTCAGTGAAACATGTACCCATCCATCTTCGACATTGTATTTGATAGAATTCTCCACAAGGTTGGATATAACCTGTGTCATCTTAACTTCGTCAATCTGTGCAACAACCGGTCTGAAACTTTCAAAAAGCAGTTCAATATTCTTTTTCCGTGCTAATGGCTTAAGTCTCTTGAGTGTCATCTCTAATAAATCATTCATATTAACAGATATAATATTAAGTGTTGCAACAGATTTATCCATTCTAACAAGAGTAAGTAAATCTTCTATAATCTTACTTTCTCTGTCTATCTCACTTACAATATCCTGCATGAATTCCTGATACACTTCTATTGGCACATTTTCCTGTGTATTAAGAGACTCCGCCAATACTTTAATCGAGGTTATAGGTGTCTTTAATTCATGCGACACATTCGAAACAAATTCTGCTCTGGACTGATCTGTTTCATTAGCCCTGTCCATTATGTTATTAAAATCATCTGCAATCTCACGTATTTCGGTATAGCTCCTGACAGGGATTCTTTCATCAGTATGCCCTGCACTTACATTTGAAATAATATCAAGTACCCTTTTTACAGGCCGGTTAAGAAAATATATGCCTACGATAAGTAACGCCAGACATATTGTTATAATAACCAGTTTAATATTATTATTCTGACTGTTCACATCGTGAAACATTGCATCTATCTCTGTGTAATCAAGATCAGCTACAAGAACGGCTATAAATGTACCTGAATCATTGTATACCGGAACCGCTGCCTGTATATTACCCGTTTTCTTATCATAGACGGAACTGTTCTTATGATTACTGAATATATCGAATACCCTTGGATTAAGAATTGTCTTATTAGTATCAATAGAATATGTGTCAACACTGACAACATAATTAAGATTAACAATTCTTATTCTTATCTGATTAAGTGCCGAATAACTGCTGAGTCTGCTGTTCATATCATTATTCTCAGCTGCTTCCAGACTTTCATAATTAGAATATTCTGCTGCAATAAGAACCGCTTCATTCTGTATAACCGCAGTCTGTCTTGTAATTACAGACTGCCTGTAAATATACTCAAAACCTTCAAATGTACAGATTACCGCTGTTGCAACTATTACCGCCATAACTGCGAACTGTCTTGTTGAATATTTATTTATGAACCTGAAAAATGACTCAAACTCTCTGTCAAAAAAGATTTTCCTATGGTCATTTCTTTTTTTAATCTTATTAAACATTAAAATAGTAACCTACTCCCCACTTAGTGTGAACATACTTTGGTTCACTCGGATTATCTTCAATCTTCTCACGAAGTCTTCTCATATGGACATCAACCGTTCTGCCGTCACCTGAATAATCCTGTCCCCACACAGCTTTAAGAAGATTATCCCTGCTGTATACCTTTCCTGGATTAACTGCTAACAATTCAAGAAGATCAAATTCCTTAGCAGTAAGATTAATAGGTCTTCCTGCAATATACAGATTACGGCTGTCACAATCTATCTTCATATCACCCGCATTAATAATATTGCTCTTTGCTGCTTTCTTCTCTGTCACAGCATTTCTTCTTAAAATAGCTTTCATCCTCGCCTTAACTTCAAGAATATTAAATGGTTTTGTAATATAATCATCTGCACCATACTCAAGGCCAAGAATCTTGTCCATGTCATCGCCTTTAGCTGTCAGCATAATTATAGGCACATCTGAAAACTCTCTTATCTGCTGGCATACTGATAATCCATCTAGCTTGGGAAGCATAATATCAAGAAGGATTATGTCATATTCATTGTTTTTAGCATACTCGAGAGCTTCTTCACCATCATATGCACAGTCTACAACACTATAATCCTGCATAAGACTGAACTTAAGTCCCTTAACAATCATTTTCTCATCATCAACAACTAAAACTCTGCCTGCCATAATCTACTCCTTTTTACTTTCTATGCATATGCAGCTTATCATACGCAAATATAATTCTTTATCTTATTAAATGCTGCTTCCTTAATTCCAGACACTTTCATTATATCTTCTATTGTCTGGAATCTGCCATTATCTGTCCTGTATCTTACTATATCTGCCGCCCTTGAACTTCCAATTCCCGGCAGTGTCATAAGCTCACTTTCTGTAGCTTTATTAATATTAACAATCCCCTCTGTCTGTTCTTCTATAACAGAAATATCCTCTCCATATGCCGGAATATATATCCGTTCCCCATCAGCAACAAGTGCTGCAAGATTAACTGCAGACATATCAGCCGAATCATCAGCACCACCAGCCATTGCCACTGCTTCATACAGCCTTGTTCCCTTCAGGCACTTTACAACACCTGGAGAATTAACATGTCCACATATATACACATATATGTCTTCAAATGATGATTCACTTTCCATATGCCAGCTGTCTTCTATACTACTTGATACGACATTATCTGCAAATGTATTCTCTGACACTGAAGCGTTCTTTCTTCCTGCCAGATATATCAATCCGGTTATAATCAGAAAAACTGCACATATTCCGTATTGTACAGCCCTTTTGTGTTTTTTATATAATTGTCTGTATTCCATGTACACTCTCCTTAAGCATTACCCTTTGGAGATTCCTTTTGCGTACTTTTCTATTTTACAAAATTGTACTATCGAATACAAGCCTAATTTGCCTATAATTGTTTACACTTTTTTCGTTCTTTGGTAAAATGTTACTATTACCGGCTAAGGGAGGGAAGCCATGAATTCATCAAAGAAATCAATTCTTAATTCTAACTTTACATATCTTGCTGCCTTTGTACTTCCAGTTATAATGATGATGGCACTGTACTATACAAGAGGCATATTTCCATGGGGAAACGAATGTTATCTGAGGTCTGACATGTATCATCAGTATGCGCCATTCTTTTCAGAACTGTGGCACAAGATAAGAAATGGTGAAAGTCTTACTTACTCATGGAATATAGGAATGGGAACTAACTTCACATCTCTGTTTGCATATTACCTTGCAAGTCCATCTAACTGGTTCGTTGCACTTTTTCCTCAGAAATACACTATAGAGATAATGAATGCATTTATAATACTTAAGATAGCTGGCAGCAGTCTTTCTTTAACGTATTATCTTACTAAACACAATAATAACAAGCATGTAATTGCTGCCATATTCGGTATGTTCTATGGTATGTCCGGCTTCATTGCGGCATACAGCTGGAATATTATGTGGCTTGACTGTGTTATTCTGATTCCACTTATCATGCTTGGACTTGAACGACTTGTTAATGAAAACCGCTGCATATTCTATTGCATAACTCTAGGAGTATGTATATTTACTAATTATTATATTGCAATCATGGTATGCCTTTCAGTAGTGATTTACTATGTTGTTCTTATGATTGCTTATAACGGTATTAAAAGCCCTATGCAGTATGTGAAGAAATTTATTAATTTCTGTGTATATTCACTGCTTGCCGGTGGACTGGGAGCGTGTCTTCTTCTGCCTGAATTCTATACATTTTCACTTTCAGCCTCAAGCGACACAACATTCCCTGATAAGCTTATTTCTTATTTCAGCATATTATCAATGCTCACAAGACAGCTTATCAACATTCCGGTTCATTTAGGACTGGATCATCTGCCTAACATATACTGCGGCGTTGCTGTTTTTGTACTGCTACCGCTTTATATTATGTGCAGCAAAGTCAATGCACGCGAGAAGATTGGCAAATGTGTCATCCTGCTTATCTTCCTGACAGCATTTAACTTAAATATACCTAACTATATATGGCATGGTATGCATTTTCCTAACAGCCTGCCTTGCAGACAGTCATTCATATATATTTTTTTCATGCTTGCAATGTGCTATGAAGCTGTTATTAACCTTAAGAATTCTAATAATAAGCAGCTTGGTGCATCATTATGGATTGCAATTGGTCTTCTGCTTATTATGGAAGAACTTTTTATTAACTCTGAGACTGAGTATTCATTTAAGAGTATATATATAAGTGGAATATTTATTCTTATATATGGTCTGTTAATGTTTATTCATAACAACGCCAGGCTCAAAATTCCTGTTGTTCTTATGTTTGCATTCTCAGTATCAATCATTGAATGTACACTGAATATGGATGCAACCGGTATTGGAACAACAAGCCGTACATCATATCTTCTTGATTATGATGCCGTAAAGACTGTTACAAAAACCGTATCTGATAATGACACATCCTTCTATAGAATGGATAAGCTTTTTGGTGCGCGTTCTAAGAATGATGGTGCATGGCATAATTACAGAACTGTTTCAACATTTTCATCAACATGCAATGCAGGGATGTCAAAGCTTTACAACCTTATAGGAATGGAAAATTCAACTAATGCATATGGCTGCAATGGTCTTACCGCTGTTACGGATTCTCTTTTCTCTGTAAAATACACTATCTCTAACCGCCTTTTAGTTGAGAGTGATATAAGAAATTATTATACAGGCAGCGATGGTGAATTTGTGTATAAGAATAATTACACACTTCCTATTGGTTATGCGATTAACAGTTCAACAGCATATGACCTTGTTATGGCTAAGAATAACAATGGTATTGAGAACCAGAATCTTCTTATTCAATCTCTTACCGGAATAAGTGATGTATTTGAATATACTACCTCATTCCCTACTGAAGCCGATTGTATCATCACGCCGGCAAAAAGTGGTCATATGTACCTGTCAGTTGCAAATAAATCTGTTGATTCCGTAACTGTTACTATTAATAACACAACCACTTACACCTACAATAATATAAAGAGCAATAACCGGATTCTTGATATTGGTTATGTCCACGACACAGATACTGTCGAAGTAACTTCTGATACCGGCGGAATGAATCTTTCTGTATACACACTCGATGAAGACAAATTCATCAGGGCTTACAATAAACTCAATTCAGAAAGCTATCAGGTTGAGAAATTCTCTGATACTAAGTTTACAGGAACTCTTACTGCTTCCTCAGACAAAGCAATATTATTCTCTATTCCATACGATGGTGGCTGGTCTGTGTATATTGATGGCAAGAAAGCTGACACTTATGCCTGGGAAAATGCATTGTTATGTGTTGACGTAAGTGCCGGAACTCATACCGTTGTATTAAAATATCGTCCTGTTAATTTAATATTGGGTTGCGTTATTACTACACTTTGCATTATTATATTGATTGGCATTTATCTTGCCAACTGCTTTATTAAAGCAGGAAAAGTAAATATGGCATATTTTCCGTTAGTTATCAGAAAATATCTTGATGATCCGTCTCTTACTGACAAATACATTAAGAAACTGTCTGATGATAATATAGAAAGTTCTATTCTTGATGATATGGATGATTTCGAGAATCTTGAATCACCTGATATTGATGATGAACTTACTGACAGTCTTCTCTCTTCTATTGAAGATGAAGAAGATAATTTTAATGAAGAAAATACAGATATTTAATTCAAGGAGGATTTATAAATGAAATTATGGGGTGGACGATTCACCAAAGAAACTAATGAGCTTGTTAACAACTTCAACGCATCAATTTCATTTGACCAGAAGTTCTATAAGCAGGATATTGAAGGAAGTATTGCACATGCTACTATGCTCGGCAAGCAGGGAATTATTCCTGAAAGCGAAAGTGAGCAGATTGTAGAAGGTCTTAAGGGAATTCTTGCTGATATTGAATCAGGAAAGCTTGAAATCACTGATGAATATGAGGATATCCATACATTTATGGAGGCTACTCTTATTGAGAGAATCGGTGATGCCGGAAAGAGACTTCACACAGGACGAAGCAGAAATGACCAGGTTGCTCTTGATATGAGACTTTTCACAAGACAGGAAGTTCTTAATACTGATGCTGAGCTTAAAGAGCTTATGGCTGTTATCTTAAGAATCATGAAAGAAAACACTCATACATTCATGCCTGGATTTACTCATCTTCAGAAGGCACAGCCTGTTACTGTTGCTCATCATTTCGGTGCATATTTCGAAATGTTCAAGCGCGACAGAAGCAGACTTCACGATATATATGAAAGAATGAATTACTGTCCTCTTGGTGCAGGTGCACTTGCAGGAACAACTTATCCATTAGACAGAGAACTTACTGCTTCTCTCCTTGGTTTCTACGGACCAACACTCAACAGCATGGATTCTGTTTCTGACAGAGATTACCTTATTGAATTCTTATCTGCATTATCAACTATCATGATGCATTTAAGCCGTTTCTCTGAGGAAATATGCATCTGGAATTCTAACGAATACAGATTCATTGAACTTGATGACGCTTTCAGTACAGGAAGCTCTATTATGCCTCAGAAGAAGAACCCTGATATCGCAGAGCTTGTAAGAGGTAAGACAGGCAGAGTATATGGTGCTCTTATGAGCCTCCTTACAACAATGAAGGGTATTCCTCTTGCTTACAATAAAGATATGCAGGAAGATAAGGAATTATCATTTGACGCATTTGACACAGCCAAAGGCTGCATCAGCCTTTTCAAGGGCATGATTGATACTATGAAGTTCAACAACAAGAGAATGGAAGCTTCAGCAAAGAACGGCTTCACTAATGCTACTGATGCTGCTGACTACCTTGTTAAAAAGGGTGTTCCTTTCAGAGAAGCCCACGGTATTGTCGGCCAGCTTGTTCTTATGTGCATCGAGAAAAATATTGCACTTGATGACCTTTCACTTGAAGAATACAAGGCTGTAAGCCCTGTATTTGATGAAGATATCTACGAGGCTATCAGCCTTCAGACTTGTGTAGATAAGAGACTTACTCTTGGTGCTCCGGGACCGGAGGTTATGAATAAGGTTATTGCTATTTATGATAAATATATGGAAGATAATTAAATAGTATTTCGGGGTTGTACAGTCTATGAGTCAAGCATTAGTGCCAACTTTAGGTAAGCTGACCTAGTGGCTGTAAATGCCGCCATATACAGAGTTTATTACGGTGCAGGAAATCAAACGCGCTTCGCTTGAACGAGATTTCCTGCACCGAACTTTTGTATATAGCGGCATTAACACCCACACGGTAAGCTTACATTCCGTTGTCGCTAACGCTTAACTCACAGACACTACCACCGCGAAGTACCGATTTTGTTTCATGCCATATGTCTCCAGTATTTAAAAAATGGTATGGATAATCCCATACCATATTCTGACTAACAAAGTGACCTCGCTGGTCAAATTATTCTTTCAAATGTAGTCTCGCCAACCCAAAAACAATTTAACTAACTATCCATTTATATTTTAGAAAAATATACTTTTTTTATCGGTGGTCATGTCGAAGAAGTGCTTCACACCATCACAACTAAATTGTAAGCTGTCGGTGTGGGTGTTATGCCGCCATATACAGCCACTAGGACCGCTTACCTTAGTTGTGATGGTGTGAAGCACTTCTTCGACTCCCCAACCGTTAAAATCATACTCTTATCTTAGTTCCCTTAGTATCCCTGTGTGCCGTCTTCATCTTGGCAAAGCTGATACTCCTGCCCTTATATTCCATGGTGAACTCATCACCTTCTGTTAGCAGGAATACATCTTCTATATAATCATCTTTTGAAAGCTTGATTCCTCTTACGCCAACAGCACTCTTCTTCTTCATTGGAATGTCTGTTAATGGGAACTTTAAGAATACGCCGCCTTCTGTCTGCACAATTACATTCTGGTTACTCTCAACAACCTCTTCTTCCTTGATTTCTCCATCAAGTGAGAACTTGGAATAGATTTCTACTCTTGCGTCTGTAGAATACATTCCGATTAGCTTATCATCATCTGCTAATTTCGTACATGCAACTGTACGCTTTGAAACCTGGAATTCTTCGCTGTCTACAAGCTTCATCATTCCCTGTCTTGTGACAAACAGCATTTTCTGATTCTTAAGTCGTTCAAATGGAGTAATGTACACAATTATCTCCTTAGAGCTGTCATAGTTACACAGATTATCAATCGGTGTGCCTTTATCTCTGAACTTAGTGAATGGCAGATCCTTTATCTTTAACTGATGCATGTCTCCCATATCAGTAAATATGCAGATTTTATCTGTGTTCATTACCGGAATGACATATTTGTTCTCATTAAATACAGCATCTTTATTTCTCTCAAATGCAGCCATATCAATGGTTCTTGCATATCCGAATCTGTCCATAATAAACATAACTTCCATCTCTGGAATCTTCTTTTCCTCAAATACAGCAGCTTCGCCGTCTTCAATTACAGTTCTTCTTTCAACACCATATTCCTTCTTAATATTAAGAAGGTCAGACTTGATAACCTTAGCCATCTCTTTTCTGCTGCCAAGTATCTTTTCATACTTCTCAATCTTCTTGACACATTCATCATATTCCTTCTGAAGATTAAGAATTTCAAGGCCAATCAGCTTGTACAGACGCATTTCTAATATTGCGCCAGCCTGTCTCTCTGTGAAATCAAGACCTGAAGCCTGCTTTTTTGACTGCTCTGACTTAAACTTGATTCCCTCAACATTACCATTAACAAGGCAGTCCTTAGCCATCTTAAGATTAGCACTGCCTCGTAATATCTCGATAATAAGGTCAATAATATCACATGCTCTTATAAGACCTTCCTTAATCTCCCTGTTAGCCTTCTCCTTTTCAAGAAGTGTTGTGTACTTTCTTGTAGCAAGCTCATACTGGAAATTAATGTGGTGTTTTATTATATCCTTAATACCTAAGGTCTCAGGTCTTCCATCAACGATAGCCAGCATATTTACGCCAAATGTATCTTCCAACTTGGTCTTCTTGTAAAGAAGATTTTCAAGATTCTTGACATCAGCGTTCTTCTTAAGTTCAAGGACAATTCTTATTCCTTCCTTAGAAGATTCATTGGAAATGTCGACAATATCGGTAGTTTTCTTAGTTTCTATAAGGCTTACTACATCAGATATAAATTTACCTATGTTAGCACCAATCATTGTATATGGAATCTCTGTAATAACAAGCTTGTCCTTCTCAGAACGGTTCTTGGCAGGCTCGAATACGACCTTGCCTCTTAACTTAATCTTACCTGTTCCAGTCTCATATATTGCACCAAGCTCGCTTTTATTAATTACAATTCCGCCTGTAGGAAAATCCGGTCCAGGGCAGAGCTGCATAAGCTCGTCTGTTGTGATATCCTCATTATCCATATATGCACATACTGCATCAACAACCTCTGAAAGATTGTGTGGAGGGATATTAGTTGTCATACCAACCGCAATACCATCTGCACCATTTACAAGCAGATTAGGTACTCTTACAGGAAGAACCTCAGGCTCTTTTTCTGTCTCATCAAAGTTAGGCACGAAATCCACAACATTTTTATCAAGGTCAGCAAGATATACGTCCTGTGTGAACTTTTTTAACTTAGCTTCTGTATATCGCATAGCGGCAGCTCCGTCACCTTCGATAGAACCGAAGTTTCCGTGTCCGTCAACAAGAGCCATACCCTTCTTAAAATCCTGTGAAAGTACAACAAGTGTCTCATATATTGAACTGTCACCATGTGGATGGTATTTACCCATTGTATCACCAACGATACGTGCAGACTTTCTGTGAGGCTTGTCGTAATTAAGCCCCAACTGGTCCATGGCATACAGCACTCTTCTTTGTACCGGCTTTAAACCGTCCCTTACATCAGGAAGTGCTCTTGCTGTAATAACGCTCATGGAATAATCTATATAGGACTTCTGCATAACCTCAGAATACTCAGTCCTTATAATCTTCTCAGCCATTTTCTACTCCTTTAGCTTTTACGCATCAATCTCAGCTTCATTAGCATGCGTATATATAAATTCTCTTCTAGGTGGTACATCTGTACCCATAAGCATTGCTGTAACCTCAGTTGCAAGCCTTGCGTCCTCAATCTCAACCTGCTTTAAAATTCTTGTTTCAGGATTAAGAGTTGTCTCCCATAGCTGGTCAGGATCCATCTCTCCAAGACCTTTGTATCTCTGAAGTGTAAATGTTCCTGACGTATGCTTCTTTCTGTAATCCTCAAGTGCCTTGTCATCATATAGATATTCACCCTCGCCCTTCTTAGGAACAACCTTATAAAGAGGTGGTGTAGCAATATATACATGTCCCTGATTAATAAGCTCAGGCATGAATCTGTAGAAAAATGTAAGAAGCAGTGTATCAATATGTGCTCCATCCACATCGGCATCAGTCATGATAATAATCTTATTATATCTTAATCTGCTAATATCAAAGTCATTACCGTAGCCCTCTAAGAATCCACAGTTGAATGAATTAATCATTGTCTTAATCTCGGCATTGGCAAGTACCTTATCAATACTTGCCTTTTCAACATTAAGAATCTTACCTCTGATTGGAAGAATTGCCTGAGTTCTTCTGTTTCTTGCAGTCTTTGCTGAACCTCCAGCTGAATCTCCCTCAACAATGAACACCTCACATTCCTCCGGATTCTTGCTCTCACAGTTGGCAAGCTTTCCGTTGCTGTCTATAGAGAACTTCTGCTTTGTAAGCATATTTGTCTTAGCCTTTTCTTCTGCTTTTCGTATCTTCGCAGATTTTTCAGCACATGCAATTACAGCGTTAAGGTCATCCAAATGTCTGTCGAAATAAAGCTGTACCTCGTCTCCTGTTACATTTGCAACAACTGTACCAGCATCCGGATTATCAAGCTTGGTCTTGGTCTGTCCCTCAAATCTTGGTGCAGGGTGCTTAACTGCAACAACTGCAGTCATACCATTTCTTACATCAAGACCTGTAAAATTCGCATCCTTATCCTTTAAGATGCCAAGTTCTCTCGCATACTGGTTGATAATCATTGTAAACTTGGTCTTAAAGCCTGTAATATGCGTTCCACCCTCCTGAGTGTATATGTTATTACAGAAGCCAAGAATATTTTCCTCAAATTCATTAACAAACTGAAATGCTACTTCAACCTCAATATCTTCCTGCTTCTTCTTAAAGTAGACGATATCGCATACTGTCTCTTTGCCATTGTTAAGGTCTTTGATATATGCCTTAAGTCCGTCAGGCTCATGGAAAGTTTCCTTATCCTCGCTGCCCTTTCTCTTATCTTCAAACTCAATTGTAAGCCCCGGATTAAGATATGCAGTCTCATGAAGTCTGCTCTTTATCGAGTCTGCTTTGAATCTTGTCTTTTCAAATATTTCTCCATCAGGAAGAAATGTAACAGTTGTACCAGTATCATTTTTTCTGCATGTACCAATCTTTTCAAGCGGCGCTGTTGCTTTTCCACGCTCGTATCTTTGCTTGTACACACCACCATCAACTCTTATCTCGACCTCAAGCCATACAGAAAGTGCATTAACTACAGATGCACCAACGCCGTGAAGTCCTCCAGATATCTTATATCCGCCATCTCCGAACTTGCCACCTGCATGAAGTACTGTAAATACAACCTCAACCGCAGGTATTCCGGCTTTAGGATGGATTCCGATAGGAATACCTCGTCCATTATCCTTGATAGTTGCTGTTCCATCATCATTAAGAGTTACATTTATCTGTGTACAAAAACCCGCAAGATGTTCATCCACTGAATTATCCGCAATCTCATATATAAGATGATTAAGACCTTTTGTTCCGACACTTCCAATATACATACCAGGTCTCATTCTTACCGCTTCAAGGCCCTCCAGTATTGATATACTGTTAGCATCATATTTATTAGCTGCCATTATTAATTACTCTCCTCTTTACTTTCCAAAATACGCATTGAAAGTATCCTCAAAGCTGCTTCCCAACGTATACGCATCCTGAATACTTAATTTCTTCCATTCGCTATTATTAAATTCCATATATATACCAGCTTCATATTTCTCAAAATCAGCATTAAACTGCTCTAACTTTCTCTTTTCAAGAATTGCAGACTTATTAACCTCGGTCTTAGCCTTATCATTATCCGATGTACATCTTATAATGTAATATCTGCCTGCTGCCTCAACTATACTGCTCATCTCCCCAGTAGACAGATTGAATGCTGCTTTTTCAAATGCTGCATCCATCTCGCCACGTTTCAGTTCGTACTCATATTCGCCATCCGCATTGTACTCCTTGGCAACAGCAAAGAATGAACTTCCAGAATTCACAAGATTATATGCTTTATTAATATCTTCCTCTGAATCTGATACAATATACTGGATATCAATAACTCTTGCCTCATCTGCGCTTACTTCAATATCCATGCTGGAAGTAAGGTCATCGTAGAGTTTCTGTGCTATTGCAAATTCAGTAAACATTGTATTCAGTTTATCCTTAGTTATTCCTGTACTGCTTATCTGCGATTCTGTTAATTCATTGTAAAATGCATCAACAGCCTTACCCACAGAATCTTTTTCTTCTCTTCCAAGCACAACACCGCGTTCCTTAGCCTTAACATTCATAGCCTTGACGCGCATTAACTTACTCTTAATCTGGTCCTTAATATAGCTTTCAAAATCAGCATCACCAATTTTCTCTCTCCATATATTACTGCCAAACATTTCCTCATATTCCTTCTTCACATCAGACATTAGAATATCTGCCTCGCATGTATAAGTTGTCTTCTGTCCTGCTGTCTTAATAAGCTCACCGCTCTTCATACCTGTTGTGAAATATATCAGACGTCCATTAAAGAACTTAATATATCCTGCAACCAATAAAACTACAACAAGAATAACTGCTAATATAATAAATGGTTTTTTTCTTCTTTTCATATTCTATCCTCTTTAATTATTTGTGATATGGCTCATTCTTCATAATCCTGTAAGCCCTGTATATCTGTTCCAAAAGAATAACTCTCATAAGCTGGTGCGGAAATGTCATCTTTGAAAAACTCAGCTTATAATCAGCTCTCTTAAGTACATCATCTGCAAGTCCCAAAGAGCCTCCTATTACAAATGTTATGTTACTTGTTCCTTCTATTCCAAGTCTTTCAATCTTTTCTGATAGTTCAACAGAATCAAGCATTTTCCCTTCTATTGCAAGTGCACATACATAAGCATCATCTTTAATGGCAGAAAGAATTCTCTCCCCTTCCTTATTCTTAATCTGTTCATTGACTATATCACTTGCATTATCTGGTGTTTTCTCATCAGGTAGTTCAACAATATCAAGCTTACAGTATCTTGAAAGTCTCTTAGAATACTCTTCAACTGCCTGGGTATAAAACTTTTCCTTAATCTTGCCTACACATACAACATTTATACGCATCTGTACTATCCTTCCACGAAGAAATATCCGCCATTATCAAGCCTGAATACTTCTAACTGCTCAAGAAGCTCATCATTGCTTAAGTCAGATACATCCATTCCCTCATCATCCATCACTTCTCTTAATTCTTTAATATCCTTGCAGTATACCGCCATACAGTCCTCTAAGAATTCCTTAGCTTCCTCTAAATCATATGCAACAGGCTCATCGAAAAGTTGTTTCTGATCTCTTAAAAACACCTTCGCACACTCATCAATATGTTTATCCATAACTTAAATCTCCTTATCTTATCTCTTTAAATTGCTCCCTTAATGTTCCTTCTACCCATCCTGTTATGAAATGTCCGTGTTTCTTAACATCATCTACAGCTTTCTCCATAACATATGAGTAATACACCCTGTCTAGCATTGCAATATCATTATAGTTGTCACCAAATGCCATACATTCTTCAGGCTTTAAGCTGAAATATTTCTGTATCTGTTCAATTCCTCTTCCCTTATTGACATTAGTATCCATAAGGTCTAAGTAAAGTTCTCCTGATACGAGTACTGAAGCCTTATCACTCCATTTGTTAATAAAATGCTCCTTGAAATTCTTAATTCCTGTCATATCACACACAGCTATCTTTAATATATCCTCATCAATGTCTGTGAACTTATCAACTAATGTAGTATGGTAATTGACCACCTTGGTCATTCTGTAATAATATTCTTCTGACTTAGGCTTAATATATGCCGTATGTTCTCCTGATACAAGCACCTCACAATTGGGCTGTTCAATTACATCCTCAATTATCTCTAACGCAAGCTTCCTATCCATCGCAGTCTTTCCAATAGTTTCACCCTTATATTCCACAAGTGCACCATTCTCTGCAATATATGCAAGCTTATCACTGACAGCCCCAAAAAGTCTCTTAAGACTCGTTATCTGCCTGCCACTAGCCGGTGCAAATATAACGCCTTTGTCAACAAGTTTATTGATATACTGTATAGCAGATTCGTCGACGCTCTGTGCTCCGTTAAGAAGCAATGTCCCATCAAGGTCACTTGCTACGAATTTAACCATATATTTTCTCCTTAAAATGTTTTAAGCTCATGTACAAGTCTTGCAACAGGCAGACCGACAACGTTATTATAGTCGCCTTCAATACCCTTAATGTATGCTGCGAATTTTCCCTGAATACCATATGCACCAGCCTTATCCATAGGCTCTCCTGTGCTTATGTAATCCCTGATTTCCTCATCAGTCATATCATATACCCACACATCAGTCTTCTCATAAAAACTTACATTCTTATGTGTGCTACATATAGTTACACCTGTATACACCTGATGTATCTGACCTTCTAAAGACTTAAGAATTCTGAATGCATCCTCTTCATCCTTAGGCTTGGTAAGAATCTCTCCTTTATGATAAACAATAGTATCTGCACCTATAACGATTACAGAATCATCTTTATCTGCATATTGCTCTAATACAGACTGTGCCTTAACAGAAGATAATTCTCTTACATAATCTTCAGGCTCCATCTCTTTAATATTCTCATCTGCATCACTTGTAACAACAGTAAAATCAAGTCCTACCTGACTCATTAATTCTCTTCGTCTTGGTGAACCCGATGCAAGTATCAAATGTTTCATAAAACTTCCATCTCCTTGTTCTTCACTGTATTTTGTGTTCAAAGCCTACTTCAACTCATACATATTGCATTATAGCATAAAAAAGCAGAGTGCTTCAATACCACCCCAATAAAAAAGGCACAACATAACTGTTGTGCCTCTCTGATATCATTAACATTTATTATCTTTTATTGCTCTTTTTGCTTATCACAATAACAGTTCCAGAAATAACAGCTGCTGCTACAAGAATCACAATATATACCCATACATGATTATTGTCACCAGTCTTTACATCCTCTTCATCAGCCGCAACTTCACCAGTTTTTCTGACTCTTGAGCCACCAACAGTCTCATCTTCTTTTCCTGTAACTAATTCTTCATCTCCTGCAACTTCACCAGTCTTCTTTGTGACCTGAGTTGATGAAGTTGTATGTTCTTTTGTCTGTTTATTAGAATCTACTGTTGTTTCATTTGACTTTGTTGTCTCATTAACAGCTGTTGTTTCGTTTGATTCTGGTTTTGTCGGCTTAGTTTCCTTACCAGCATCAACTGTTGTCTCATTCGACTTTGTTGTCTCCTGCGCAACTGTTGTCTCATTCGACTTTGTTGCCTCCTGTGCAACTGTTGTCTCGTTTGACTTTGTTGTCTCCTGTGCAACTGTTGTCTCGTTTGACTTTGTTGTTTCCTGTGCAGTTGTTGTCTCGTTTGACTTTGTTGTCTCCTGTGCAGTTGTTGTCTCGTTTGACTTTGTTGTTTCCTGTGCAGTTGTTGTCTCTTCTGACTTTGTTGTTTCTGATGAAGACTGTGCTACAGATGTTGTTTCCTTTTGTGTCGTCTCCTGCTGTTGATTATCTGATATAAAATGCATTTGTCCATTGACATTAACAAATGACTTAGAAATTGCTCTTCCATTACATGTAGATGTTAAAGTAACATCCGCTTTCGGTGCAACAACTATACCACATACCTCACCCATATTAATATTACCAGTTACATTAACAGCATTGAAAATAACTGTGTCTGATATATCAACATCTGTTAATCCACCTGTATTCTTACCATTAATGCTGAATCTTTTGATATCTGCATCACCATCACCGCCAAGAAGATTAATGATAACAAACTGTCCCTGTGCTTTATTTGTTATGTTTAGCTGTCCTTCTCCATAATAAGATGAAACTTCTTTTCCCTGCCAGTCAATATAATTATTAGCATACATATTTACCACTACAATCTGCTTATTCTTAAATGAAGAAAGATCAATCTTTCTCTCATCATAAGCATCAATAACTATATCAGCCTCCGAATCTGGTGTATCAGCATACGCCTTGAAATTATCGTATACATTATCAAGTGCTGCCGTTACATCCATATAATCCTCTGCATAATAAACATTGATTGTATCCTTGCAGTTAGCCACATTAATAACAGCACCTGTTCTTTTTCCGTCAGAATCTTTAATATAATATTTATTCTCTCTGGGTTCATAATCATAATCAGTTCCAAGTACAAGATTATTAAATGCATTTCTATCCACATTAACTTCTGATGAACCAGAATTATCAAAACTCTTGATATATGTTGTTCCAACGCTCATATCAAGCCATGCACTCATCCACTGATCTGTTATTAGAAGCTTGTTAGTCGCGAAACATGTCTGATTGTGATTACTATTCTTAAATTCTTCAGCAACTACACCATAAGGTTTTGCTGCTCCTAATAATTCATTAAGGACATCCTGTGTTTTCGAGTATGCACCAGCTTTTAAAGATGTACCGGCAAACACAGAACCTGCAACCATTGCAACTGAAAGAACACCAACTGCAGTTTTCTTAACCTTTGCATTCAAACTACTTAATAGTTTTCTAAAAAACATTACTATCCCTCCAAAAATGTCTAAATCAACAGTTTCCCCTTAACTATATTTCTTTTCCCCTCTGAGCGTATAATAGCATTAGTACTATAGTACCGCTTCCCCCTTTGAGGGGGATTTTTTAATTCTACATAAATAAAACAACCCATATCCTGAATCAGTATCATTCTAGTATACGTTCCGGACATGGGTTATATTACACATTATTCAATTTAAATATTATGCTTCAAGGCTTCTGTTCATAGCTGACTCTAACGCATCAATAGAAGCTCTGATGATATCATGGTCAATACCAATACCAAAGTAATTCTTTCCATCCTCTCCTGTAATACCAACATATGCAATGGCACTAGAATCAGAGCCCTTCTTTAATGAATGTTCTTCATAACAGAAGATATCACAAGGCTTTCCAAAGTGACTGGCAAGAGCATTACTTACAGCATCAAGACGACCATTACCGCCATCTTCAACATTGCATTTCTTACCATTCTCATCAATAGTCACAACAGTCTGGATTCCATTAATCTGCTTGAAATGCACTTCAGAAATCTTGAATACTGGTGTATATTTCTTATATCTCTTCTCAAATATCTCAAGCACTTCATCTGCTGAAAGCTCCTTATGATTAACATCTGATACATCTTTGACAGCATAACCCAGATCTTCTCTCATAGCCTTAGGAACAACCATTCCATAGTTATGTTCAAGAACATAAGCAACACCACCCTTACCAGACTGGCTGTTAATTCTTATAACATCTGAATCATATGTACGTCCTACATCTTCCGGATTAATTGGAAGATATGGAACTGTCCATTTATTAGGATCATTTTCAATTCTGTAATGCATTCCCTTAGATATAGCATCCTGATGTGAACCTGAGAACGCTGCAAATACAAGCTTACCACACCATGGATGACGGTCATCAATCTTCATCTGTGTAAGTCTTTCAAATACTTCTGCAAGATGTGGCATATCGGAAAGATCAAGCTCAGGATTAACACCCTGCATATACATGTTCATAGCAAGTGTAATTATATCAACATTACCTGTTCTCTCACCATTACCAAAAAGTGTTCCCTCAATTCTGTCCGCTCCTGCAAGAAGTCCTAACTCTGCATCAGCAACACCTGTCGAACGGTCATTATGTGGATGAAGAGAAATAATAACATTCTCTCTGTTGTGCATGTACTTAGACATATATTCAATCTGGCTTGCAAATACATGTGGAAGTGACATCTCAACTGTAGCAGGAAGATTGATGATACATTTCTTATCAGGTGTTGGCTGCCAGATATCAACAACAGCGTTGCATACCTCAAGTGCATACTCTGGTTCTGTTCCTGTAAAGCTCTCCGGACTGTATTCGAAAAGGAAGTTTCCTCCATCAGCTTCAGCAAGTTCCTTTAATAACTTGGCACCTTCAATAGCAATCTGCTTAACTTCTTCCTTAGACTTCTTGAATACCTGTTCTCTCTGTGCTAATGAAGTAGAATTATATACATGAACGATTGCTCTTGGAGCTCCCTTAACAGCTTCAAATGTCTTCTTAATAATATGTGGTCTTGCCTGGGTAAGAACCTGGATTGTAACATCATCAGGAATCATATTTTTCTCAATAAGTGTACGGCAGAACTCATATTCTGTCTCAGAAGCTGCCGGAAAACCAATCTCAATTTCTTTAAATCCAACTTCAACTAACATCTGGAAGAATTCAAGCTTTTCATCAAGACTCATAGGTTCAACAAGAGCCTGGTTACCATCTCTTAAATCAACCGAACACCAGATTGGTGCCTTATCAACATACTCCTTGTTAACCCAGTCATTGCACTTAACTGGTGGCATAAAATAGCCTCTTTCATACTGTCTGTAATCAAACATTCCTAAAACCTCCTGAAAATATAAATATGTATTGTTAATAAGTAAAGGCTTCCTTAAAGATAAGCATAAAAAAATCTTTCGTCCATGGGCAATTCCACCCAAAGAGACGAAAGATAAATCTCACGCGTTACCACTCTTCTTCATAGCTATGCTATGCACTCACTGAATACGTACAACAAATGTGCTGCATTATATTCTGTCCACTATAACGGTTGGCTTCCGGCTACTCCTACTTCTCATAATGATTTCAGGTAGCAGCTCCAAGGCGAGTTCAATAAGTTCCTTCGACTGCCTCGCACCACCCGGCAGTTCTCTGACTCTGGTTCCTATCTAATAGTCCTCTTCACAGCATTTACTTATTATGTACGCTTATTATACTTGTCATTTTTTATAAAGTCAAGCATAAATTCAAGTTCTTCTTTGGAAATATTCTTATCAGAATATCTTGCTTTCTCATAACTTGCTGTAATTCTGTCTGCAGCATCAGCATCGTTAGTTATTCTGTTTATTGTTATATCCTGTGGCTGCATATTTTCAAGTGATTTACCATCCGAATCCCTGGCTGCCTTTGATGATTTTATTGCTGCTTTTCTGAATGCCTTCCTGTACTGCATATTAACAGGCATATTCTTAGCTTCTTCTGCTCTCTGACGTCTCTTTATCCTTGCTTCTGTTCTTCTGTCATTGCCAATGAATTCAATCTCATCACCATTATTATCCTGTGACTTTTTGAAATTCTTGGCATATCTGATAATCATATAGACAATAAATACAACAAGTGCAATTACAAGAACTATTGCAAATGCTGTAAACAATGCACTCATAACAGGATTATCAGTAAATGCAAGGTCGTTATCTCCCTTTACCACATCATCATCAGTGACTGGATTCACGGAATCTTCGGGCATCGTAGAGACTTCTTCTTTCTCTCTTATAAGTCTTAAGAGCAGCTTCAGCACTATCCTTACAACTGCTACAAAACCTGAACCAATCAGTGTAAATATATTGCCATAATCCCCACTATAGAACAGAATCATGCCAAGAATCATAAGTCCTGACACAACCATGACCATTATCATGTTAATTCCTGTAATTCTCTCAGCAGGAAATTCTGATTTGCCAGCATTACTTATAAACAGAGAATTAAGCTCTTTTAACTGGTTAGCAAGAAAAGCAAGCAGAACAAACAGCACAAATAATACTGTTTCATAGTTAACAAGCAGTCTGTTGCCTGCTGAACCGCCATAAAGACTTCCTGCGACCATAACCAGACAATACAGAGGTGACATTCTCTCTCCTGCCTGCAAGGCAGCTTTCTTGTCTTCCTGAGTTACATCAGCAAACTGATTCCCATAAAGCGGTTCATTCATATATTCAGTTTTTCTTGCATTAGCCACTCTTATGCTTACAGACCTTATACACACAGCAAGTACGCTTACAAAATATGCTGTAGACTCTGCATCTCCATTACCAATTATAATGGCTGTTATAAGCAAAGCAGCATGAATCAGCATAAATAGAAAATTCTTATGTATATTCTTTCTTGTCGCATAAGTTATAATAACCGGAACTGCCATAAGCAGTGTTGCAATAATATAACTGTCAGATTTATTCGTAAGTCCCAATATAACAAATGCAGAAAATGCGAACGCTACAATACACTGGCTTATTATATCTGTCAATGTTCTTAGTGTTCTCAGTTTATTATAATTATAAACCTGTCCCGACTCATTCATATGTTATCTCCTGATAAACTTATTTCACTTCCCAGCCCTCTGGTCTGATACCACAATAATCAAGGCTGTATTCTCCACCAGTCATATATGGAACAATCCATATAACCTGTCCATACTTTTTCTCAAACTTCTGCATAGTCTGCTGCAGCTTCTTTCTTCTGCTCGCTGATATAACAACATATACACTGTTGTCACTACTCTGGACAGAAACATTTTCTATAAATGTTCTGTTAATAAGCGCTGCAAACTCTTCTTTTTCAAGCTTTAAATCCATTCTTGCAAGTACAGTATTAATACTTCCAAGATGTCCAACTCCTGCTCCTTCTCTTATACCAACTGCTTCCTTTGTGTCAACATCACATGCATTACTAATAAGAGAGACATTAATTCCCTGTCTAATGAATTCTTCCGCCACAGAAGCTGCAAGACTTATTGCTTCTTCATTAACCGAATCATATGTAAGCATTCCATCATCCTCAAGATTAAGAAGAATACATACATTACGGCTGACTGACTCATTATATTCATTAACACACAGATTACCTGTTCTCGCTGTTGCCTTCCAGTTCACATTCTTTAGGCTGTCGTTGCTTGTATAATCTCTTATTCCTCTGAACACAAATGGATCTTCAAGCATATATTTCTTACGTTCTGCTTCTCCTGATATTCTGCTTCTTATAAAGCTGAATCTCTTACTATCCACAGTCTTAGGATAAACTGTTATCTCACAGGTACTACCCACTTTGAGAACATTAATCTCATTCATAAATGGTCCGGCAAATGTAAGCTGTACGCCTGATATTTTGAACACACCTCTGTGATTGCATTTAACAGGAATTCTTCTTGTAATTCTCTGATTAGCCAGAAATGAGAACACATCATTGCGGTATGTAAGGTCTGACACACTTGAATTAGTATCTGTTCCAGGAAATTCAAGTTCCCTGTCCACCTGAAACTTAAGATTCACACATGGCAGCGGCAGACGTTTTTCGTTGGATATAACCTCAACAACATTAACTGTTTCGCCATTTACAACATGCTTTTTCTCAAATTCAAGAGCGACACCCAGCCCCTTATTCCAGTTATAACGAAATACAAGCTTAATTGCCAGATATACTATAAGTACACCAATAAGCATCAATAATACATTCATTATCTTTTCCAATCTTCAGTAGGAACTGCTGTGTTATTAACAACATGTTCTATAATCTGTTCTTTATTATCCATATTCATGTAACCTGTCTGTAACACAATTCTGTGTGCCCATACTACAGGTGCAAGTATCTTGATGTCCTCTGGTACAACATAATCTCTGCCTGCAACATACGCATATGCTCTCGCCGCATTGAGCATACCAAGAGTTCCTCTCGGGCTTACACCGATTGATACATTGTCCTGCTGTCTTGTCATCCTTGCCAGTTCAACAATATAATCAATAAGCACTGGGTGAACATATACATTTTTCACATCTTCTTTCATTACAACAATATCTTCACATGTTGCAACTGTTGAAAGTTCTTTAGAAGGATCTTCTTTTAAGAATCTGTTAAGAATAAGTACCTCATCATCTTTCTCTGGATAACCCATGTTAATCTTCATAAGGAATCTGTCAAGCTGTGCCTCAGGAAGCTGATAAGTTCCTGCTGTCTCAATAGGATTCTGTGTTGCAATTACAACAAATGGTTCTTCTAACTTAGAATATTCACCATCCACAGTAACCTGATGTTCCTCCATACATTCAAGCAATGCCGACTGTGTTCTAGGTGTTGCCCTGTTAATTTCATCTGCAAGAATAACATTAGCGAATACCGGACCTCTTCTGAATACGAATTCCCCCTCTTTCTGGTTAAACACATGCACACCTGTAATATCTGAAGGAAGCAGATCTGGTGTAAACTGAATTCTTGAAAATTGTCCATCAATGCTCTTTGCAAATGCTTTCGCCATCATAGTCTTACCTGTACCCGGAACTTCTTCAAGAAGAACATGTCCACCAGCAATAATACTTGTCAGAACAAGTTCTGAAACATTTCTTTTTCCCACAATCACCTTACTTACATTATCTAATATATCTGAAGCCTTACTCATAATACCTCCTCGTAACACGAAATTTAAATTCAGATAATTATAACAAAAACACTGCCAGAACAGCAAGTGTCTGACAGTGTTAATAGGTTAAATAATTATGAACTTTTGATGAATTTAATTATCTGTAGGCATCTCCTGATTAACATCAATACCTCTTGGAGCAACAGGTGTTGAGAACACAATCTGTGTACTTGTTCTTCCGAACTTCTGAAGCTGGCCGATAAATGTATCAAGTTCCATGGTACTTGGGAACATAACTTTTAATAGCATTGAATAATTGCCTGTTACACAGTTACATTCAACAACATTAGGGCATGACTTGATAAATGGATAGAAATCCGGTTTCTGCACAGGAGCAACTTCAAGATTAATAAATGCTGTTATATGATATCCCAGCTTTAACTGATTAATCTTAACTTCATATCCTTCAATAATCTCTTCCTTCTCAAGTCTCTCAATTCTTGCTGAAACAGCCGGTGATGAAAGGAAAACATTCTCGGCGAGTGCCTTTAATGGCATTCTTGCATTCTGCTGTAATAATGTAATTATCTTCTTATCGATTTTATCCATGGCGTGAACCTCCAGATTATAATATTCGTTGTAAATGCTATTAATTTAACCAAAAAAGGGACAATCCTAGCGTTGTTGCTAAAATCGTCCCCTTTGACTTAAATTATTAACTTATACATAATATACACCTTACATAATAAAATAGCAAGTGTTTTTTCTTTATTTTCATTGCTTTGAAAATTGCAAGCTTTTTTTACAACTTTTTCTAAAATATTTTTATACTTACACTATACATAAAAATCAGTCTATAGAGGCTTATTTCCTCTGTTTTTAAGATTTAATGGCACGACAAAAAGACTGGCTGAAAGTCAGTCAAAAAAAGTTTATTAAGTTACACGGCTTTAAATCAGGTATTTCATTTCTTCTTTATATAAGTCCTTGGAGCTTCTATATCCGAACATTCTCCTTGGATATTCATTAACCCAGTCCTCTATCTGCTGTATCTCCTCTTTTGAATAGCCATTGATACTTGTTCCTTTAGGGATTTTTCTTCGTATCATTCTGTTTCCGTTTTCATTAGAGCCACGCTCGCATGAAGCATAAGGATGACAGTAATATACCTTTGTTCGCTTCCTGCCTGGATATACACAGCTTCGCTCTATCCCGGCGCAGTCTGCAAATTCAGTACCATTATCTACTGTTATGGTCTTAAACAGCTTATAGAAGACATCTCCCAGCTCTCTTTCAAGCTCATCCAGAGTTTCAACAACGGATTTAGATGTCTTATCCGGCTGCTTCTTTACAATAATGTTTCTGGTCTTTCGTTCAATTATCGTAAGAAGTGTGCTTCCTTTTTCCCTCTTTCCTATCACAGAATCCATCTCCATATGTCCGAACTCCTCTCTTTCGAGTATGTCTTCCGGTCGGTCTTCTATGCTTGTTCCTGCACAAGCTTTCTTAATTCTGTGAATCTTCTTGTAATCTTTCTTATTCTTATTCCTTTTCACAGGAAGGTCTTTGTTGGTAATCTTCGTAAAGAATCCTTTGTCAATGCTGTTGTACACCGTCTTGACGCATACGGATTCTTCATATTTATCCATTTCCCCACTGCGGACCATTGTTTCAATTGCTGCTTCTGGGCTGTAGCCCTTATCAACAATCTTTTCCTCGATTGCCTTTGCAAGCTTCTTATCTTTTAGTACTTTGGGTATTGTTCCCCTTGCGGAAACATTGTAATCTCTTTTCTCCTGCGCTATCTGTGCTGAATACCTCGTCTGTGTTGTTAAGTCGGATTTTGTATGTGTATATTTTCCCCTGTGCAGTTCATTATACACTGTCTTTTCGCATACATTTAACATTCTGGCTGCCTCAATTACTGAATAGCCAGCCTTTAATAGTGTCTCCAGCTCAATACGCTTTGTGTAGGTCATTTCTTTATAACCTTTACGCATATAAATAACACCTCGCCTGTTATTGTTTTTAGCTGTCTTATATCTCAATCATATAATAATATTTATTCAAATATATTTCAATAAACCTGTAGTTCAATTGTGAAATGCAAATGTGACGGAATCCGTCACATTCACATATCATTTTATTTATTGTATGAATCGAAGAACTCCTTCATATCATCATAATTCATTGTAAACATCTGTCGTATGAATATATCAGGCATCCTGTTTACTATAGCCTTATTGATAAGGTCTTTCTGTTGTTCGCTAAACGAATTGAAATACATAACAACTCCGTCCTCTATTGTTGCCGGAACACTCGCAGATGTGACGGAATCCATCACATTTTCCGTTGCCTTCTTCTTGGTTGTTTTTCTTGTAGTTTTTTTCATCGGTTGCCTGCTCTGACGGTCTAACTCATACAGTCGCTTAATTTCTTCGCTTACTGCAGCGGTTATATCATCCTCTGCATTATTATTTCCAAGCTTTTGATATAAGAACTCTTCTGATGTCATATCTATTACAAGTGCATCATCAGGAAGTTCAGATGTTTCTTCAATAGGAGAATTACTATTGATAGTTACATATATTCCGGTGTGAGGGTCTATCATTGATTTTGGAGCTGGAACATAGCCTTTATCTTTACTTGCTTTATTTAATTCCATAGCTATCTGATATTTTGACTTTCTGCTTGGAATTTGTATATTAGGATTTTTTCTATGTAGACGCTTGCATCTTCTTATTTCTTTTCGACTTGCTCCCTTATCCTCCCACGGCAGCGCTTTTCTATCATATATTGGATACTCATCTTCCATAAAAATTATACAGTGTTTTTTATCCATCCTTTTAATTTCCTGCGGAGTCATAAGTTCTCTTCCAGCCTTATTATAACTACTATTATAAGAGCTTCCGTGTTTACCATCTCCTATTGTATCAATAGTGGCTTTTCCAAGCAGTTCTGATATATATTTATGTGATTCAATTGCGCCTTGTCCTGCACCACAAAAACATAATACTGGAACATTGTCATATATTATTTCAGCTTTTTCAGCTTTAAAAAGGTCTTTAAGCTGAGATGTTGACTGAAGAATCGGAATCATACTTATATTTCTACTTCTTATTACACCCATAAGCTCCACTGTATTTGAAGGTTTTGCGCCAGCGTAAAACTCATCTAGAAGCATTTCCAATGGAATAGGTAAAGCTCCACCGTTTTCTTTAAAATCATCATCTGCCATTCTGCATAATATTGTTAATACCTGGGTATACAACATAGAAGCAATGAAATGAAATGATTTCTCTCTGTCATCAACGCATATGAACAATACAAGTCTATTATTAGATGGATTCTCTAGCGTTCCACCAACTCCCGTTCCAAACTCTCGCAAATTCATATCATCATCCTCAAATATGCGCTTCAAAGCAGCCGTTTCAAATAGTTTCAATTTTGCATTAACAATAATAATGATTGACCGTACAGTTTCAGCAGCCCCCTCTTTCAGTTTTCTATAATCTCTAACTGCCGGATTATCTGGTGAATCTTCTTTGGCAAGCTTATCCATTTTAAGTTGCAAGTAAGATGGAGGTTGTTGTCCTTTTTGTACCTTTATTGTAGTATCTTTTTTGGTTTCATCATTTATAAGGATAAGAATATTATTGATGCTTCCCTTTCTTCCCTCTTTTTTCGCATACCACCACTCATAGTAAAAAAGGGATTGCAAGTATAACTTTGCTCCTTCTGGCCAGAATGGGTCATTAACCATAGCATCTGGTGGTGTAAGAGAATCATATATATTTTCGATAAGATTAATAATATCTTCTTCACATTCTATATATGCAAATGGATTGTATCTGTCAGATAATTCTGGATATTTTAAATTCAAGCATCTTATTGTTTTGTGTTGTATCTTGGTAATATACAATCCAAGTTTATACATTATTTCTCCTTTTACATCTAGTGTTATCTGATTTGCATTACTATTAAGCGAATTAGGAATTACTATAGATGTTGTTTTATATTTACCAGATGAACCCACAACCACCATATTATTATTAGATGGAGCACCCTCACCCTGCGTACTTATCTTCACATTTTTAGAAATTATTCTATTTAAAGAATCATCAGGATTAGCCCTGCGCTTAGTTACTTCGTATGGGTCAGCCCATTCTTCACTTCCGTTCTGAATATCAGAGTGAAAATCCCTGAAATGATACATGATATATGAGCATAGAAAAACCCATAATATAACCGACCAGCCAATGCACATCATTGTCTTTTCGTTAAAGAATCTCTTGTATTCCCAAATGTGATATAAAAGATACATCACTTTATCCCCAATATTCATCAGGGTTAAATCCGAAAATGAAAAAAGCCCGGATGCAAATATTCCCAGCAACACAAATGGTATAAGCATCACCATATAGGTACTTATTTGTACTTTATTCTTAGTAAACATGTATTTCCTTTCCGTGACGGATTCCGTCACATTTTATATTCTCATTCCTGCCACCTGTTTGATATCAGGCTCATCAGGCATATCTTTTGTGACGGATTCCGTCACAATATTATTTTCTGACTGGTAACGCTCCCTGTTAATCTGCGCACCTATTATCTGGCTTTCCACATAGTTTCTTAATGAACTTTCCCCGCCAGGCTCATTATTCTTAAGATATTCTATTAATTCATCTGTAGTATAGTTATCAAGTACCATTCCAATATCTGCATATGCACTATGATATGTATGTTCTCTGTTTTCTATAGCTTTCCTGACAGGCATACGGCTCTCATATCCGGCTTTTTCTTCTGCTACAACTGTGACGGATTCCGTCACATTCCCAGAAGCTTTATTTTCATATGAAGAAAGAAGGTCACCTGTACTCCCAAGAGCTGCTATCATCATATCCCTGCTGTGCTGTAATTCACCTGTGACGGATTCCGTCACATTGGGATGAGATTCCGTCACATTGGGACGAGATTCCATCACATTTTCAGATGCCTGCTCTGATACATTCATATCTTTATCAAGTCTTAGCTTTTCAAGCTTCTCTTCAATGCCGGTTATAAGACCTGATGAAGTCTTTCTTATTGTTTCTAGTGAGGCTTTAAGCTCACTCAACTCCTTATCTGCCGACCATCCGGCTATATAACCGAATGAATAATCGGAGGTATCTATGCCAAAATGTTTGCATACTGTATATGCAACACTTTCAGCCTCTACCTCTTTTGTCCTTCTGTTCTTCTCTCCGGCATCAGCTACATTGTCATTATGCAGTATTGAATGTGCTATCTCATGTATCATTGTTTTGACGGTCTGACTTTCGCTCATTCCTGATTTAACTGCTATGCTGTCTGTTGCCCGGTTATAATACCCATGAGCATCACCATCTATTTCCTCAAAGTGAATAGGAACACCTGATGCTTCTTTAAGTGCCTGAATATACAGCAGGTAATCATTTATATTGCCCTCAAGATCATGTGCCATGCTTGGCAGTTCCTTACCTTCTGTCTGGGAGACATCAAACACGGACACAACCCTGAATGATGTGAGCTTTATTTCTGTTTCTTCTTTTACCGGATTACCATTCTTATCAAGGATTATTTCCCCGGTATCAGGATTTACCTTTTCATGCAGAACTTTTCTTGTATAAGGAGCTGGGGCTAGTATCTTTATTGCTTTTTCTCCTCTTTTTACATGTCTGTCAAAGTTCTTTTCCCATGACTTAAAGCCCGCTACAAGTGAAGCCTGCGGATTCTGTGCTGCAATAAGGAGCGTGTTATTAAGGCTGTATCCGTGGAATTTAGACATTGTGTTTAGATAACCCATGTATTTTTCACTGGTAAACATATCTTTTATTCCATCTTCAAGCTGCTGTGTTATTTCTTTTACACGGTCTTCACGGTTGTATGCAGCCTGCGGTTCTTCTATTACAGGCATAAGTCCATTGTAATCATCAGGCAGCTCTTTATCCTGTCTTTCCGGCCGCATGGTAAATTCAAGATTAAGATAATTTTCTGTAAAATAATTATCTGCTTCTGGCAGTACCTTCTGGCTTGAAAAGCTGAAATATTCTTCCTTATCCCCACCCACAATAATATGGTCCATCAGAGGAATATTAACCATGTCGCACAGCTGAATCATGCGGTCTGTCATCTGCACATCCATCTTGCTTGGTATGAGATATCCGCTTGGATGATTGTGTATGAGCATCATGCTTGCCGCATTGGATAATATTGCAGCTTTTAATATCTCTCTTGGGTGTGACAATGTACCATTCACAGCTCCGGCAGATACAAAGCTTACATTTATCGGTCTCATTCTGCTGTCAAGATTTATTATTCCTAACACCTCTCTGTCAAAATCCCTCATCTGTTCTGACAGTGCCCTTACAACGCTGTCTGGATTGCTGAATGGCTCATCTGACACAAGTGGTTCTCTGCTTCTTACAAGTCTTACGGCTACATTATCCAGTTCAAACGCCTTTTCAGGTTCATCAAGATTCTCCTGCGCCTTAACTGTATCTATGTTCATCTTCCTTCACCTCTTTCCTGTCTATCCCATCCATCTTATCTGTAAGGGCTGTGAGGTCTGCCGTTACAAAGAAATCCTCCGGCTGTTTTTCTATGTACTCTTTAAGTCTGGTTATCTGGATATCCATTTGCTTATTCCTCCATAAAAAATGACAGACACTTTTATGTGCCTGCCTTATAATCTCGGTGTTACTTCTTCTTTATATTCTTCTGTTTCCATTTCGCATGTGACGGATTCCGTCACATTGGAAAGAGGTTCTTTTACATCTCTTTCCGGATTCTGTGATGCCTCAAGCACTTTATTTGATGCGTCAAGTGCCGCTGTAAGCCCATCAACGCTTGCCACAAGACTGTTCTTTTCTTTATCTTCGAGTGCTTTGGTCATTACATGCCTGTACTCATTTATATCTTCCATTGAAAGCCATTCAGGTTTGTCAGCTTCTGAAAATGTGTTCCATAGCTTTTCCATTGCATCACAATGAGCCGAAACATTCTTATAGTACAGTACATCTTCATTTCCAGCTCCGTACCCAAGGAAATATTCACAATCCTGTTTCAGCCTGCCAAGCATCCGGTAATCATTTTCCCTTGTATGTCTTGCAAACGGCTCTGCACATCTTACATCTTCTGTTACCTTCTTATCTGGCTCTCCTAAGATATCCCCGAACTCATCCCTGTATGCTCCTGTATATAGATTTAAACCGCCTATTCCATTATTCTCATCAAAATACAGCTTTCCGCTTTCATCTTCATAACAGGGAACTTCCATATATCCGCCAAAACCTGCGTATTTTACATCTAACATATTATCATCCTCCTATCTCACATGTGACGGATTCCGTCACATTAGGACGAGATTCCGTCACACTGGATTTTTACATCACAAAAAAATACCTCTTAAATCTGTTGTTATTTCCTCATCCAGCTGCGGATGGGCTGCCTCAATGGTAGTTTCTTTTAAATCATCTGCATCAAGAATGATTTCTGAATTATGATATTGTTCCTCTATATCCTGTATTGCTTCCTGCAGACTTGCAGCTTTCGTGCTTACCACTTTCTGCAGAACCTCTGTTATCTCAATATCATATTCACCCCTGTTGTCATTTTTTGTGCTGTGCATTGTGACGGAATCCGTCACAATCCTGTCTTCATAAAAATGTGTCCATCCTTTCATGACATCTGAAATCATGCTGCTTAATTCTTCCGGTGCATGTGTGAACTGTATCTTATCTCCCTGCCATGTTCCGTTAGTATGATTGATTCCGTTAATCAGCTTTATTCCCCTTGCCGGAGGCTCCCATTCTGACAGATTCTTGGTATAGTCATCCAGCAGGTAGTCATCTGGTCTTATAAGCCCAGGAACTGCAACGCTCTTGTCTGTTCCGCATGGTACAAAGAGTCTCTTTTCCTGCGGCAGCTCCGGCAGATATTTATCAAGCCAGGCATTTTTTTCTTCAAGTGCATAGCGGCTGTCTGTCAGATATGCAGACAGTATATATACATCAAAATCATTATCTGCAATAAGCTGCTTTATTGCTCCTAAGACATTTTCATTAGGCTTAAGGTTAATGAAGTAATCTTTTTCGTATAGTGTTTCCAGTGTATCCACAGTCTTAAACTCTGCAAGTGTTCCGTCCATATCCACGAACAGTCTCTGCTTGTCTGTAATATGTACTCCGTTGTAGATTGTCTTAAGCATTGTTTCTGTCTCTGCCTTTCCTGCTTCGGTCATCCAGGATTCCTTGTCTCCAACAATCCACTTAAACAATTCAAAGCTCTCACATTTTCTTGCAAGGTCTTTATATACATTCATCTTGTCATCTGATATATCCATATTTTATCCTCCTCTCATGTGACATCAATGTTACATTGTGACGGATTCCGTCACATTTAAAATCACTTTACCGGAGCAGCTTTTGGCACTGGAGCAGCTTCAAGTGCCTTCGATATATTTTTTGTAAGTTCAGCATTGTTGTCGTGCTTATCGAATTTTTCAAACAACTCTTTTCCGGTCTTGTATGTAGTTCCGCCATCCGGCTCACCTTTTACCCACAGCTTCGCCGGCTTCTGGTTGTTTACAAATGCAATATATCTTGCCTTGTCTGCATCATTTACAGCAAAAACCTGGTTCTTTGGAAGCATTAATGTCTGCTCTCCCTTAGTTCCCGGCACTGTACAGAAGAAGAAGTTGGGAAATCTCTGCTCAAGCTGTGCATTAATATTGTTACGGTCAACAAGTGTTTCCTTATCAATGGATATTTCACTGAAAGCCATATTGCTTCTTAATGCCTGACAGTTTACATTCTTGCTGTCCTGTATTTCCATATCCCATTTCTGCATGGCTTTCTCTGCTTCTGTTGCTTCAAGCTGCTCAAACTCTGCTATCTGTGCCTTAATTTCATCTGATGCAGACTCCATGTACTCATCCGGGCTTCTTCTTGCAGTGTTTAAATAATCATCTTCGGAGTATATCTTCATATCCGGTACATTTGTGACGGATTCCGTCACATCTGCAGAAGCATTTTTTATAAGAGAGTGTTTATAGCTCTCATAGCACTGCTTTGTTGTATTTAAGTCTGCCGTAGCAACCCTTAACTGCTTTTCTCCATCATCCGGTATAAGGTCAGCAAGCTCTGCAAAATTTACTTTCGTTTCTGTAAGTGCATTTTTCATTACATCAAGGGCTGCATCCGGAACAGACACTATTGTTGTCTTACCGTTTGTAAGATTAATAAGGTCGTTTGAATTAAGTTCCTTATCAGATGTAAGGTTCGCTTTGATATAGTCAGTAAACATTACATTAAACTTCTGCTCATCTTTTCTGGCAATGCTTACATGCACCGCCTTATCTTCATCATTTACAGATTCCAGTATGCAGTATTTCACACCTGCCTTATCAAGATAATTTTTAATGTTTCCGATCGCAGCTTCCCTGGTATCACTCTCCTTAAATGGCACTCTGAATATGCTGTAATCACCGCCAGTTTCTTTGAGAAACTTTGTGAAATTTTCTGTGATATCCTTATCAAAGAACTTTGCTTTTACACCCCTTGCCATGAACTGTATAAGCTTTATTGTTGCATACATTGCCGGCTGGCTTATCTTAAAATACATTCTCATGCCTCTTGCAATTTTCCCATAGTCAGCATAAATGCTGTTGCTGTATTCACTCATTGTCATTTCCTTTCCGTGACGGATTCCGTCACATATTACATTTTAATTCCTGCAGTCTGTTCAAGGTCCGGTTCATCTGTTATGTCAGGTGTATTCTCACTGTCTGCACTGATTTCATCAGTGATATCAGTTGCGACGGATTCCGTCACATTTTCGGATGCAGTCTTTTCCTGCTCATATTTTTCTTCAAGCTCTTTTACTGCCTGAAAAGCTTCCTTTGCTGTTGCATACATAAGAGGCTCACCCTTTTCATCACGGACATAATCAGCAGTCAGGCTGTCATATATTGCAAAGCCAGCAGTCCTTGTTGCTGTCTGTTCGTCAAGATATCTTCCCCGATATCTCTCGGATGGATTAAGTTCCTGCAACATATCAAGTATGGCTGCTTCTGATTTTGCCGCAGCTTTGTAAAGCTCCTGAAACTTTCCGAGGCTTTCTTCCAGTTCTGCCGCTGTGGTTCTTGGTCTGTACTCACCTTTCCTTAAAGCGGCACTTGATGCGTCAAGTACATTGGCACACAGCGTAAGCTCGCTGTCTGTCAGTATCTCTTCCCCAGCTTCCACTCTCATCATTTTTTCTGGTGTAATAAGAAGAATATTAGCAAGCTCCTGTGTTGTCATGTTGTTATCCTGTCTTAACCTGCTTATCAGGCTTCCATATACATTTTTGTCCATATACGCTCCTTTCTTAAAAAGGACAGACAATTTTACATGCCTGCCCCTTGATTAATATTGATATGTGCTTATGACGGTTTCCGTCACAATGTGACACAACTCGTCACATTATAATTTAGGATTATCATTATCCGGCTTGATATCCGGCTGTATTTCTCCCATCTCTTTAAGTTCATTGATTCTTAAGTTTCTTACCTTGTCAATCTGCTTATTGATGCAGTATTCTGTACCTTTTTCAAGCTCATGTTTATCTGCATCATATATGCTTACCGAATATCCTAATATTTCCTCATCATCAAGCGTTTCATTAACCTCGGATACCATTTCCATGATTGACTGCAGTGTTTCAGAATCCGGCTGGAACGGACTGAAAGTACCCGCAGAATTTAATATATTATTACCAACCGGAAGTGTTATAACTTCATGGATTGATGAAGGGATAACAAAGAAGTCATTACCACCGTAAAGCTCTGATACCCGCTGTCTTACATTATCATCTAAAATAAGAGATGCACCCCCTGTTTTATTTGCGTTGGTTACTACAAGCATTGTCTCTGGCATAGCCGAAATCTCAAAATCAGCATTCATGTTAGAAAATATGTCACTCATGGAATTTATTGATACAGATGTGACATTTGCTGTGTTTGATATGGCATCCTGAATAAGTCTCTCTTCACTTATCCCCTGTCTTAAGAGCCATTCCTTTGGTATTGCTGACACTGACCTCTCCTGTGTTCCGTTGGATACCATGAGTTTAGGGACAAACTTCATGCCATTCTTTTCATATACAACAGCTCTGTCATTGCTGTAATTATGTGATACGGCATCCATGAATATATAAGGCTTTGCAGCCTCATAGCTTGATAACTTCTCCCTTAATCCTTCAATATCAATATTTCCCTGTGGTGCAGCCTGTATGAATCGGTTCATGCTTCCTGCAAGTAATTCTGCCACTTCTTCCTCTGAATTAATAAACTGCAGTCTTTCCATTGCCCTGTCAAGATTAAACACCGGGTATGCAGCGCTTTTCTGTTCAGGATTAACCAGAACGATTCCTGTGTATGAACCCATCTGCTCTACATTAACCTCATACTGTGCCATTTCCGGCGGCAGGAAACCTCTTAATCTTCCACTTTTAACTAATTCGATTACTTCATTCTTTGTCATAAAATTTACCGTCCTTTCTGTCTGGATTAGATAATAATTGTGACGGATTCCGTCACATTTTTGCATAAAAAAAGGACTTAAAACAAAGGTGCAAACCTGCCTAAGCAGATTCACACCTGTTTTAAATCCTCTTTTTATACTTCTTGCAAGTATAATGTAACACATCTAATTAGTCTCATCCAGTCTCATTTAGTCTTATTTATCTGTGTTCCTTACACTTAATGCAAGTATAGAGTAGCATATCTAATTAGTCCAATCTAGTCCAGTTTGGTACAATCTGTATCAAAAATTCTATTTTGAATACATACAAGGAAATTGAAAGGGTTTTTGCAATATTTTACAAGGTTATTTTATCTTTTTCCTGTAGTAATTCGCCAGGCGTTCCATCATTTCAACATCCAGCTCCGGTCTTGCGATTCTTCTTATTTCTTCATATGCAATACCATCTTCCATGCAGCGCATCAGGAAGTCTTTCTGTTCTGCAGAAAAGCGTTTATCCGTTGCAATCTCTTTTACAAATGCATCATATATGTAAGCTGCATTTTCATCCTTCCTTTTTCTTTTCTCAAACAGTCTGTGTAATCTGCCTGTTTTCTTATCAGGTTCATCTTTTGCAGAAGCTGCACTGCTCATATTTATTCTGTCCTGTGCCTGTGAAAGCTTATATTCAAGATTCTTTATTTCCTGTCGTGCCTCATCACGCTGTGTCATCATAAGTTTGTAGGCTCTTTCCTTTTCATTAAGCGTAAGCTGGTACTGCTCCATAAGCTTCTTCTGTGTTTCCTTCTCCTTATCATATGCAGCCTTGACCTGGTTCTGGAACAGGTCTCTTATCTCAATATTTGCCTGCGTCACTTTAACGGCAAGGTCATTAGCTTCCTTTATTTGTGAAGCCAGTTTGTCACTTTCCATATATGCATCTGAATTATAATTCTGTACTGCATCATAAAACGAATTTTTATTAGAATTATAAAGCCGCTTTAATCTGTCTGTACTCCTGACCGTTACTATTGCATATATCATTCTCTGCACCGTGACGGAATCCGTCACATATTCAGATATGATATCCGGTACTTCGATATTAAAATAATCTGCTATTCCTGTTACAAGTTTCTGTTCCTCTGTAAGTTCCATATTTTATAATCCCCCTTTCGGTACATTCTGTGTGACGGATTCCATCACATTTTCGGATGCCTGCTTTGATATATTATCCTGAACTGCCTTTGTATTTTCCATTGACCTTTCAGCAGTGATTTTAACCGGCGGTCTTTGCGTGACGGATTCCGTCACATCTGCTTCCTTTATGATTCTTGAAAGTATTCTCTTTTCTGCGTAGAGCATTTCAAGTCTTTTATCATATTCAGAGGCAGATGTTAAATTTCCTTTTACAATGTCCGGATAAGCTGCTTCTATTTCTTCCAGCCTGTCAGACAGCGTTTCGTATTCTTCATCTGTCATTTCTGCCCTGGCATTAATAAGTTTTCTGTAGATGTCTTCATACTCATTTTTTACTCTTAAATCGTCTACACTAATATCTGCATCAGAATATGTCCTGTCGCTTTTTAAATCCTTGACTGTCTTTATCTCCTGCTTTACTGCATCCAGTTTTTCCTTTGCCTGTTCCACGCTCTTTATATCGTTATCTAAAATGTAATTACATTCTTCAAGCAGCTTATCGATTCCGATCAAATCCTGTCTTACCCTTATCTGCTCTTTTAGCTGCAAATCAAAATAGTGATACTGGCTTGCCTGTCCGTAACGCATTATTGCACACACCTGAAATCTTGAGTCCTTGTGTTCCGTAATAGTAGTAAGCCTATCCTTTACATATACGGTATCAGGTGGAATTATATCTTTATCCGGCTGCATGATTCTTCTCTTAATATCTGCAAATGTATAACCCGGTCCTAAGTTATAATCCCTTCTGGCTCTCTTGGAAGTCTTTCCATCAACTTCCTTCATTGCCGGATGATGATATGCTGCATAATCACCATGCTTTTCAGACTGACCTATGCGAATGTCATAACCCATTCTTCTCATTTCTTCAAAATATTCATGCAGATTATTTGATACTGACACCGCCATATCTATATCAAGCCTTATTATCTTTTTCCAAGTAAATTTGTCTGCTTTGCCTGCAGAATGTTCTGCATAGGATTTTCCTTTTCTCTTTGAAGATTTATCATACTCAAGTTTTCCAAGCCCATACTTTTCTGTAATTTTATCCGTGATTGGCTGGATGTATTTCTCCCAGTCTCCGTTTACATATCTGTACTTGCTTCCGTCCATTCTGCCAACGGAATTAAATACAATGTGGCAGTGCATGTGTTCATGGTCGTTATGAACAGCAAAGACATATTCGTAACCATCACCAAAATATGCTTCACAAAATTCTTTTCCGACTTTAAAGCATGTAGCTTCATCACATGCGCCCGGTGGAAATGATATTACATAATGATATCCCTGCCTGCCGTTCTCTTTTCCATATTCTTTTTTTGTACTCATCATGCAGTCGTATATTTCATCAGGAGTAACCCCTGCATTGCTTCCTACCCACAGACCACCTTCTGTTTTATCAGGATTCATTATGTATTTTATTGAATTAATAAGATGCTGCGATGGTCTTCCCTTTGCAGCTTCTTTTATATTTTTAAGAATTGTTGTCGCCATCTACTGCCTCCAGTCTTATTTTAATATCATCTATCTTTTCATCAGCCTGGGTAAGAAGTTCTTTCATGTGTTCAACAGATTCCTTGTCATTATATGCGGTAAGTCTTAGTAATCCCTGATGAAATTCTGTGCGGAGCTTGCGGAGTTCGTTCATGATTTCCTTTAATTGTCTTTCATTATTTTCATAAATTAGCTGCGACCTCATGAAGTCACTCTTTCTTAATCCGTCCGATTTTTCTTTCGCTTTTTTATAAAGTGTATCAAACTTTTCGTATTCATTTTCTGTCATGCGCACAATGATTCTTATGCTGTGCCGACCTTCCTTTTTATCCATACATCAATCCTTCCTGCAGTAAAAAATGGAATGGCATTTATTTCTGCCATCCCATTTTTATCATGCAATTTATTTAGTATGTCTGATGATTATATGTAACGGAGTCCGTCATATTTTCTGTCGTGCTTTCATTAATGCTTTCAGAATTATTATCATCATTTTCATTAGAAACTTTTGAACTTTCACCTGCGTTTTCGTTTGCAATCGCAAGAAATTTCTTAAGCATCTCGTCTGTCACTTCTGTTCCAAGTTTTTCTTCCAGAGTGGAAATGAAGTTCTCTCCCATCTTCTGTTTTTCCTGCACCTGTAACAGATGCTGCTGCTTTTTCAATTCAGCAAGTTCCTTTTTCTTGTCAGAAATAATTTTCTGATATTTGCTAATTTCATTTTCAACCTTTTCAATCTTTTTAGATAATGCTGACAGTGTCATATTCTTTTAATCCTCTCTTTCTCATTTCATTATTTACTATCTGCTGTCTGAATCTTAACTCATCACGCTGTGGTGTTGTCATATGTGATAGTCCTTTCATAATCCAGAGTGTTTCCCTTCCTGCATATTTTTTTGCAACACGCTTCTCACACTCTGCAATCATTTCATCAAATGTTCCTTCAAAGTCATACCAGACGAACACCATTTCATCAGATGTAATCATTATCTTTTTATCAGGAACTGAAAACTTTGCAATTATATTTTCTGCATTTCTAAGCAATGCTCCCTGATGCTTTTCTATATCGAGTGTCCAGCAGAAGTTGTTCCATCCGTTGCTGGATGGGAGGCTTGCCGGAATCCTTTTCGTTACATACTGCGTATAATATCTTATCTCATCCGGTGCAGCTTCTACATACGGCTCTCCAAAGAATCCGGTACAACTGGGAGACTCCTTTGTAGGTGTCGCTGCAAAAAGTTTTAGAAGATTTTTCTCCGGTTCGGATATATTTTCAATGCAGCCGCCGGATATTTTTTCTTCAATTATTTTCACCTTCTGCTTTAACTTTTCGATTTCTTCATAGACAATTTCCAGTTCCTCTGATGAAATGTTTTCATGTGGTTCTTCAAAAATTTCCGAATTATTTTTCACTTCATCCTGTGACAGAACATGTGGAAGAACCTCAATAATTTCTTCTGTAATTTTTTTAACCCTCACTGGAAATTCTTCTTGTGAATCTCCATTTTCTGTTACTACTCTGCTTATTGCATTGATAACAGGACGAAGCATTGCATCAATTGTTTTCGGCATACTCCACCCATCCGGCTGCATGATTTCTAACGCACTGTAGATATCATCAGATACTCTTACTAACCTTGACATTTTCACTGTCTCCTTTCTTATCGTTGCCTGTTACATCTGTTACAAAATGTGTAACATGTGCTGTTACATTTTTGTTACATGCCTGTTACACTGTTACACCCTGTTACATTTTTGTTACACCCCTGTAACACAGAGCCTGTCTGCGTGTAACAGATTTTGTTACATTTTCGCCCTCTGTTACACTTTTTCCACAATTTTTCCTACTTCTTTTTGCAAGATACGCATTTTGTCATACAAAATCGCCCCTTAAAAAGTGGCTTGCAACCTTGTTAGGGAGTATCCCTAAGACCCTCTGGCACAGCACATGGCACAGATATTTACATTTTTCCATCACACTTTTATTTTCCTTCATGAAAATTTTCTCCTTAAATTTTCTAAAAACCGGAACGCTGATTTTAAAAATCTGCGCTCCGGTTTTTGCGTATTCTTGTAAAAGGCTTTAAATATTTTCTTAAAAAAATCTTCCGATTTTTTTAGGGGGCTTAAATTAATCCGTGTAATTTTTCATATAAATTTTCATTGCTTCATCCAGAGAAATATCTTCATGGTCTGTTGCATATCTGTAAAACTCGTCAAGAAGATTGATTGATGTACTCATCCTTATAAGCTTGATGTCTTTATTATTTTTCACCTCGTTTCTTAAGAAAGATGTGATAGTTTTTTTCATTTCAATCTCTCTGCTTCGTGAGTACAAAAGTTCTTTTGTGCAGCTCATCATCTGCATAAAGAACAGTTCATATTCTGTATTAATCTTTGCTAAAATTTTATCTGTCATGTCCGTTTAGTCCTTTCACTTTTAATCATCACTTTCACTGCCAGCATCTTCAATTCCTTTCACTCTTCCGACATGAAGCTGGTTCGTTTTATGCCACTCATCTGTTGCACTGTATATTCCAACCGGGTCTCCTGCTTCAAAAACTTTTCCGTTTCCAAGGTAGATTGCCACATGTCCTATCTCCCCATCAGAGGTTTCATTTTTATAAAAAATCAAATCACCCGGCTCTGCCTTGTCTGCTTCAATTTCTTCACAGACTTCAAACTGTTCCTTTTCAAGTCTCGGTAAATCTATGCCTGCCTGACCGTAAACATATTGTACTAGACCTGAACAGTCAAAGCCTCCATCATCAGGAGTGCTTCCACCGGATATGTAATCCCAGCCGGAATATTTCATTGCTTCGTCAACAATTTTCTGCACCGTTGTATTTTTATAATTGTATATGTACTGATTAACAAGCTGTACATAAAACATATTTCCGTAGGCATAACGCCATCCACCATTGTAATCAATGGCTATCTGGTTTTTATAATCAACCTGTCTGCCTCCGGATTTTTCCTCTGCAAATGCAATTGCCAAATCAAGTGTGTACACTTTTCCATTTTCAGCCACATAATCAATGAAACCTGTTCCATAATTGTAAGCCTGTATTGCTGTATTTATGTCACACTCTTTTTCAGAGGCTTTTGTTACACATGAAGCAAAATATTTTGAACCTTGTGCAATCGACTCCTGTGGTGTCTTAAAGCTGTTAGGGGGAAGTCCTGCAGATTCTGAGGACTGCATAACATCAGTTCCTATTCCATGTGATTCAACTTCCATTATTGCCATAAGATAATTCACATAGTCTTCTATCTTTTCATTTGCTGCAGCATCTTTTACTTCATCAGAATAGCTTATTGTATTATCTGATAAAAGTTGTCTGTATAATCCTGCAATGACCTGTGCAGATGATGCGTCCCTAACAGCTCCGGCAATTGATGATATAAGTGCAACAAGAAGCGAAACAATCACTATAACAACAGCTAACACAATAAGCAGTGGAATAAAAACAATTCCAAGCTGTGATATTAAAGCTGCTGCAAATGCCATGATTACCGCTGTTATTTTCTGTATAACTCCCATATCTGATTTTGATATTGCAATATCAGATGAATGTTCTGTCTCGTAATCCGCAGGCTCTGATTCAGATTGTGCTGCAGCTTCCTTTAATGTATCAGAATATTTTTTAACTGCCTCCGTAGCCGCCTTTGCCACTTCACTTGCTCCTCCGGTGCCGGCGGCAGCTCCAGTCTGGGCCGCTGTTTTTGCTCCGGTTCTGGCTGCTGTTGCCGCCTGCTTTCCTGCATTTTCTGCACTCTCTGTTGAAGTTTTTAATGCTTCCTGACGGCTTATGTTCATTGAATTATCATCAGAAGTCCTTAAGGAATATCCTCTGCTTTCTGCATCTTCATGTGAATTGCTTCTGCGCTTTTTATTATCGGTCCGGGTATTATCTGAACCTGCAGTATCCATGTTGCTTTCAAAAAATGTGACGGAATCCGTCACATCCTTTGAAAATATTTTTGTCTGTGCATCAAGATTTTTCTTAAACCTTTTATACTCCGGCGACTGTTTAAAGACTTCAAATGCCCTCTTTTGCTGTGACGGTGGAAGTGTCGAAAAAGCTTTGTATTCTTCTTCTGTCATATAATTTTCTACAGACAGTTTTTCGTATTCAGGCTTCGGTATTTTTAATCCACTTTTTCTTATCTCTTCCTGAACCGGATTAGTTATTTTTCTCTTTGAGCCAAACTGTACTGTTGATTTTATATTCACTTTTTCATCAGCAAAATTAATTCCCATATGCAGCCTCTTTCATTGCAGCTTCCTTCATTTTTTCCTGTCGTGCCTTTTCGGCTTTCTCATGGAAGTTTGTTGAAAAGACTTCATAGAGAGGATTATCTTTACTCATAAGGCTGTCTAAAATTATTACCTTCTTGCCCCATACCATCACCGACCTTCCGGGTCTGTCACTCTTTAATGCCTCGTACTCTGCCGTTGTCAAATCCTGTATCTTTGAAAGCCTTTCTGCATCTTCTCCTGCCTGCTGGAAGAACATCTTATATCCGCAATTCTGAAACATATCCCTTAAATCAGGATTTTCCAGTGCCCTTGTAAGATTCTGCATTGCAAGAGTAACTATTCCTCCAAACTTTCGGTATGTGATTACTGCATCCAGAAGTATCTGTGCTGATGAAGCATTCTTGGTTACAACCTGCGTTTCATCGACAACAAGTCTTGTAGCCTTCTGCAGCTCCTGGTTATAATTCATCCTGATCGAAAGGAAGAACATTATTGATATCATTACTGGCTGCCAGTAATTCTCATCAACATTCTTAAGTCCGAACGCAACAAGTCTGTAGCTGCTTATATCCACATCAGACGGATAAGCAAACATGTCATACACACCTTCCGTATAGCTGTAAAGGCAGTTTACCATCTCATGTATTATTGCTTTATCATGCTTATTATCATTGGCTTCCTCAAGGCTCATTAACTCCTTACGCACATCTTTAATTGTAGGCTGAACCAGTGACCTTCCTGCAAAGACTTTCTCATACACCTTCTGTACTGCCTGCTCAATGAAGTTGCTGTGCTCCTGCGTATACACAATCTTTTTCATTACGGATTCCGTGAAGCTTGTCGCCCATTTTGTAATATCCGCAATAAACAACTCCCTGTCCTTCTTTGTTCCGGCTTTAAACAGGCTTAACGGTACTTCCATGGGATTTATATGTATGTCTGATTTAGGCGTGAAATCAAGGAACAGGCCGCCGTACATGGCGCATACATTCTGTGTCTCATTCTGCGGGTCTATTATCTGGATGTCATCGTCTGTGGATAAAAGTGTCTGGGTTATTTCTGTCTCCTTTATAAGATAACTCTTGCCGCTTCCTGTCGGTCCTATTATTATTCCATGAGGAGAGGTTAATGTCTTACGGTTGGCAAACACAAGATTCTTGGTAGTGTTGTTGATTCCGTAAAATATTCCTCCCGGTTCTGTAACTTCCGGTGCAAAGAACGGCTGCAATGCTACAAGTGAAGATGTGTAAAAGCTTCGCATCTTCTTTACCTGTCTTACACCTGTTGGAAGTGCTGTATTAAATGCCTTAAGCTGCACATAATTATATGTCTCAAGATATGCTCCTGCGTTCTTTCCTGTACGCTGTATTGACTCTATCCTTGCAGCAAGCTCATCCTCACTTCCAGCGGTAACAACAACTAAAAGACCTGCCTGTATACATTCCTCTGAATCATCATCCAGCTGGTCCATATATCCTTCAAGCTCTGCTTTCTTCTTTTTCTTGTTGTAGGATATTCCGGTAACAGACTGGTTGTTGCTCTTCTTGGAATCAGCTTCCTGGCTGATTGCCCTCTCGTTGTTTCCATATGCACTTCTTAACATGCTTCTTGTTACCGCATGCTCAACAGGCGCATAATCTATTGTCACAAAGGACTGGTAAGCTGTATCAGATATCGTATGTATAAGCTTTCCCTCATCAAGTGCTGTATCATAATCCCTGGCAAACAGCACTGATACATATGTGTCATTATTAAACATGAGGAAATCCCTGTACTGGTCTACTGATATAGGAATGACATCATACAATGCATCATGGCTGAAATCATATTCCTTCTTTTCTTCCTGATAGAAGAAATTGCGAATCATGTTAAGCCTCTGTTCAGCCTTCATTGGTACTATTATGCTCCTCATTGCGCCAAACAGTCTTTCAAGCTCCGTATCCATTGCAAGAAAGTAGCTTCTTGCCTCATCATATGTTCTTGTCCTGACTGTTATTGTAAGTGTAAGGACTCTGTTTAAGTCGTGCAGGTCAGAATCTTCCATCTTCTCTTTAATCCACATGCTTATTCCCTTGCTTACTTCCGGATAATCACTCCTGTTAATATCTGTGAATATATCATTAACGAACTGTGTCATGTTCTGATACTGGTTAGACACTGTTATCTTAAATGATGTACTCATTCCCTTTAAGAAATCCATCAGGGAAAGAAGGACATTTGCCTTGTCCTCATCATCTTTATTGACATATGATATATCTGTAAATGTGTAACATCTGTCATAAAGTACAGCACCCCTGCCAGTTCCCTTTTCAATCTGGAATATGCCGTTAGGATATGCCTTATGTATAAACAATGATTCCCTGGTGTTCTTAGGTGTTTTAACTGGTGCTGCAGTAAGTGTTATGCTGTCACTGAATCTTTTCGCCGGATTCATATAAAATGCCACGGTTAAGCCCCCTTTCTTCTGCTTTCTGCTTTGTTTTTGTTATCAGTGTATCCTGTAATCCTGAATCTTCTGTCTGGTTCTGTCTCTTCTGATTCATACAGAAGTCTTTTAGTATTGCCTGTATACATATATTCTTTCACAAGCTCTTTGACTGACAAATAGCCCTGATACTTGTAAAAGCCTATGAATATGACTGGTGCAGCTACAGGAACTGCACAATATATTGCTATCGTTATCGGTATCTTAAACCCAATCACAAGCCCGGCAACCACTGCACCCGCACATAGAAAACCTTCTGCAATATGTACAATATCTGTCATAGAAAAGCCTTTCCAGAAATCGTTTTTATACTCTTTCAGGAAATCCTTATTTATGTTAATTTTCATCTGCTTTCATTCCTTTCTGTGTGACGGAATCCGTCACAATAATTATCTTAAATCAAATGCCCTCTTTAAGAAGTTGTCGCTTGATTTTACTGCGGTTGCCATAAACGGCATGAATATAAGTGATAATATCACCGCCACGGCTCCGTCAAACCATGAAGCTAAAAGACCTGTATTACACATGCCTGTAAGACCTGCATTAAGTCCGGCGCACAGCTGCATTACAAGTGCTATTATTATTATCTGCAGCGCATTAGTAAGAAAGCTTTTAAACCACGCTATAGCTGAATTTTCAAGTCCTCTTCCTCCTGCAAGTGTAGAAAGCGCAAGAGGAGCAACAGCCATCAGCATGAACAGATTTAAGAATCTTCCAAGTATCTCAATAAGAACAGTGATTGAGCATACACCTGATATGATAAGATATATAGGCGCAAGCATCAGCATTGCCAGTCTGAATCCGGCATCATAATCACCGCCTATTACAGTAGGTACTCCCTTTGGAAGCAGCACCTTGGTTGTTGTGATTGCAAAGCCGGTAAATTCCTGCATTATATCAAGGCAGTTTGTCATAAGGATATTGGCAATGACTAGCTTTATGAAAAGCTCAATCCATGCTTCCATTGTTATTCCTTCCTTCAGGTTGCTTGCCTGCCGGCAGAAACCTATAAGGGTAAACATATTTAAGAACACTGCACCCATCGACAGAAACAACGGAAATGCCGTATTCTTTATATAATCCCATGCACCAATGTTACCCCCAAGACCAAGCGCCTGTGCAATTGCATTAATTGCCGGAGTGGTAAATGAATTAACATTTTTACCCATGAGCGCATATGCTATTCCCATAACAAAATTCCACAATTCCTGTGCTATGGTATATACCGAGCCGCCGGATAACAGGTCAATTACCCACTGCGGAGCTGCCGCCAGTGCTACCGGATTTATTAATATGTTCATTGGTTCTCCTTTCTAAGAGAGGCAGATGCCGCTAAACACCTGCCTCTCTTAATCATTATTTCTGTAAAACATATGTGCATTGCTTACGATCGTAAACAGCAATACACTTTTCTATCCGATAATTGCACTTACAAGCTGTGGTGCAAGTGTCATTACAAGACCACCGCCTACTCTCTTGAATCCCATAGCCTGCATTGTTCCTTCCTGTGACTGCATTGATACTCCCACTTCAAAGAATGCCCATAAAAGGATTATTGCACCGATTGAGCTTACCATTGCAGTAACGATTGCTATAAGATTACTAAATGCTCCTGTAACAATGGCTGCACCATCCTGTGCGCCATCATCTGCAAGAACCCTGAGCTGTGGTACAAATATAATTACGCTTACCAGTGCAGCCAGTATTAAAAACTGTACTGCCTTCTTCTGTGTTTCATTAAGTTTAATTTTCTGTGTTTTCATTTAATCATCCTTTCTGCCTTACGGCTTGACGGTACTAAAAAAGAGCCTGTACCTTTCCGGTATCAGACCCTTTAATGCATCCTGTGACGGATTCCGTCACATTTTAATTATTATTATCCTATCTGTCCCTGCCTACATACCTGCCGACAAGAAATACTCCTATTCCTGCAATTACAAGAAACATAACGAAAAATATCATTCCAAACCATCTCTTTAATACTGCCGGATTGATACCAACTATGACTCTTGATAATACAAGACACAACACAAGTGCTATGATAACTACTCCTATTAATGCTAATACTTTGACCGGACTTAATCCTCTTCTCATAATGTTTTACCTCGTTTCTTTTAATTTACTCTATTGTTGCTCCTGTGACATATCCGTTATCCATTGTCACGGATATTCTTCTGTCACCAAACATGTACTGTATTATTCCTGTTCCTGTATCAGACCTGTAATCAGTCTGTACCTCCCTGTCTGCATTTTTAAAGGCTTCCTTTAATGCAGCATAATCTGTTCTGGCAGACAGCCCCATAAAGGTTGAACCTTCCTTTAGTTCTGCAGCAAGTGCATAGCAGTCAGATGTATTTCCTGCCTTGGCGTTGTATTTAACCATTATCGTACTCTTATATGCATCCGTATACATATCAAGCGTTGTTGTCTCGCTTGACAGTGTATTGCTTACATATATGTATCCAAGGTCTTTTATTGCCGCTGCACTGACAGGATATTTAAAGGTATTGCCGTTTAATTCAAATGTAAATGTTTTGCTGTTCTTATCATAAGAATAGCTTTTTACAGGCTCTGTCTTTTTAACCGGACTTGTCTGTGCTGTACCTGATGATGCATTAGCTGATGTTGTTTGGGCTGCACTGCTTTCTACTGCTTTTGTCTCTTCCACCGCTGCCTCTGTTATCTTTTCTGTATGCTTCTTAGGCAGTGTGATTTTTCCACCGAAAGAAAAATATAAGATTACTCCGGCAGTAATAAGAATCACCAGTGAAAGAATCAGATTAATCACAAAACCTGCTTTTGCAAAGTTTTTCTTATTCTCGTTCTTCTCACGCTTTTTAGCCGCAAAAAAGATAAAGCCGGCTACCGGAATGGCAGACATTAACGAATATATATACCAGCCCTTCTTAGGTACTGCCTGCTTATTCTCTGCTCTCATTTCGGCAACTATCTGTGCAAGCTGCTTTTCTTCCTTTGCCTTTGTGTTTTCAGAAAGCATTTCAGGAGTAAGGCTTTCAGTAACACCATCATCCTTACTGCCATCATTGTCCTGTGTGACGGAATCCGTCACATTTTTAGTTTCTGCTTTTTCCAGCTTTAATATGCCGGAATTGCTTCTCTGCTTCATGTTGTTACCACAGTTACTGCAAAACATTGCTTCTTCCGAATTTTCTGTACCGCATTTATTACAAAACATCGCACATCTCCTTTCTACATGCATATTCCATGTTCAATATCTGGCTCTTCCAGTTCTTCATCCACTTCCTCCGATATATCATCCGTGACGGATTCCGTCACATTTTTAGTTTCTGCAGTCTGCTTCTGTTCTGACAGAATCGCATCTGTAGCAGATAACACATCTTTCATTGTCTCTATGTTTTCTGCCATTTTCTTATCGTCAGGAAGTAATACAAGGTCTTCTACCGGAATATCAGCCACACCCTTATAGTATTCCTCAATGCCTGATGTCTGTTCTATGTAGCCATATTCAGAATAAATACCGCCCCTGTTTATTGCTTCATCTCTTCCATATGCCTCATAGTCAATATAATCCTGCAGCCATTCAGGAACTTTCCTCTCATCATCATTGATGAGCTTCATTCCAAAGTCTTCATCATTTTTTACATTCTCATAGAGTGTAAATTTATCAAGATTATCTGTAAGGTTAATGAGCTGGTCTATGCTTGTACCATATATATCTGCCACAGCCTGAAACTGGCTCTGCATGTTATCATCTATCTCATCTATCTTCTTTGCCAGATAGTTAAGCTGGTTGATATTCTCATATTCGCCAAGATTAAGCTGTACCAGCTCCGGTAAGTTATAGTCATAATCTGTTATGAATATTTCTTCATAAACTGTTCCATCAGCCCGCTTGTCACCTATTCCGATACGCTTCATAGTTTCCTGCAGCTTTTCTTTGGTAGTAGGAAAATCCACCCACTCACCTTCCGTTCTGCCCTCTGTGTATTTTCCAAGATTAGTGATATATGCACTAAACGGAACTTCTGCATTATTTCGATACTGCATATGCTCTCCTTTCTAAAAATGGCAGATGCGATTAAGCACCTGCCATGAATGTGTGATATATTTTAATCCTTATAATGAAGGATATTGTGACGGATTCCGTCACATTTTAATTATGATTTCTGCTCTTTTTTATCATTACAAGGCTTACCATGACCGCAAGTGATATCAGTGCAATCAGTGCATATATGTATGCATTTGATGTATCACCTGTTTTTACTATCTCAACAGTCTGGTTTACATCATTGATATCTGCATGTCCTATAACTTTGACATTATTCTCATACAGATTCTCAAAGACAACTATTGTATTTCCGGCAAGCAGCGAACTGTCAAATGTAAATGTTACATCAACACTTCCGTCTGCCTTTTGTGCTGTAAATGATGCTGAACCTGTAATCTCGTTTCCATCCTTATCTAAGAACTTCTCGCCTGTCTCCTGATTCATAAGGACACCCTTTACCTCATATGTCTTTCCGGCTATGAGATTCTTATAATCAACAACATCCTTAAGTATTACGCTTCCTTTTTCCGTAATGCTCTTGGCACTGTCAATAGTTGCAGTTGTGTGTATATCCGGGAAATGCACGCTCTGTTCCTCATCCTTTATATCAGCATGTGAAGCCACCCTGATTTTTTCATTATAGAGGTCTTCAAAGACTACTGTTGTCTTTCCGGCAAGCAGCGAGCTGTCAAATGTAAACTCAATATCAATGCTTCCGTCTTTGCTCTCTGCCGTAAACTCTTTTTCAGATGTAATTTCTTTTCCATCCTTATCAAGAAGCTTCTTTCCAGTTTCCTGATTCATAAGAACTCCTGATAATTTATACTTCTCTCCAATCGTAAGATTGCTGTAGGCAACCTTATCTGTTATTGTGGTCTTTTCATCAACTACACCTGTATGTGACTTTGTAGCCTTGTCTGTTGCTGTTGTATGGATTTCCGGGAAATTAACTGTCTGTCCTTCATCCCTGATATCTGTATGGAAAGCAACCCTGACATTCTCATTATAAAGGTCTTCAAACACTACAACAGACTTACCCTTAAGGAGGGTACTGTCAAATGTAAATTCAAGCTCAACTGTTCCATCCGGCTTTTCAGCAGTAAACTTCTTTGTAGCTGTTATCTCTTTCTTTTCCTTGTCAAGAAGTGCCTTTCCGGTACTCTTATCCATAAGAACGCCCCTGACCTCATAAGTGTTTCCAATGACAAGATTCTTGTAATCTACCTTATCCGTTATGATTGTCTTTGAGTCTGGTGCTGCAGTATGTGTCTTTGTAGCCTTGTCTGTTGCTGTTGTATGGATTTCAGGGTAATGTACTGTCTGTCCTTCATCCTTGATGTCTGTATGGAAAGCAACTCTGACATTCTCATTATAAAGGTCTTCAAACACTACAGTTGTCTTTCCGGCAAGCAGTGAACTGTCAAATGTAAATTCTATATCAATGCTTCCGTTTTTGCTTTCT